>ERZ773272.821-NODE-821-length-12079-cov-20.905605_pt1 | contig 12079 bp, 9 predicted proteins | sample MGYA00511891_ERZ773272 | MGnify/ENA primary metagenome ERZ773272 (study PRJEB29015, sample SAMEA2738150) | human oral metagenome | biome: human oral; feature: human-associated habitat; material: saliva | place: China | collected 2198 ...
ATTGTGAAAGTTTTGTGTATCTAGAACATACATATACAGTTTTATGTCTATTTATAATGTACAAATGTATAGAATAAAAGTATCGTAAATGTTTAATTCACACAATAAAATAACCTCTAAGTTAGTCAGTTACTAATCTAGAGGTTATTTATAGTAGTCCTAATCTTTCAGATCAGAAGAATGTAATTTGTTTTATTTCTCTCTGGCTCTATAAACTCTACTTTTACTAATTACGACGCAAGATGCGAATAGAGTTTAAGATACAAAGGATGGATACGCCAGTATCACCGAATACTGCCCACCACATGGATGCGTAGCCCATAAGGCCAAGTGCCATGATAAGGATTTTTACAGCAATAGCGAATACAACGTTTTGCCATGCTACGCGCAATGTCGCTTTAGCCAAGTCAAGGATATGTGCGATAGCAGTTAAGGAAGGACGCATGAACACAACGTCGGCCGCTTCAATAGCCGCATCAGCACCGCTACCCATCGCACCACCAACATCAGCACCTGCAAGTACTGGAGCATCGTTGATACCGTCCCCTACGAACATAGTTGGACCATATTCAGAGCGAATATCTTGTACAACGGACAATTTATCTTGAGGCAACAACTGAGCACGTACAGCACTTACGCCAGTTTCTTTAGCGATGTAATTTGCACTTGCTTCCGCATCACCGGTAAGCATAACTGTTTTAATATCTTGACCATTAAGATCAGCAATAGCCGCTGCAGAGTCTGGACGAGCTTCATCGGCGATGATGATACGACCAAGGTATGTATTACCTTCTGCCACAAGTACTTCTGTACCATATTCAGCAGCTTCTGTTGGATAGCCTTGAACGTTATAACGTTCCATAAGACGACGGTTACCAACAAGTACTTGTTGACCATCTGCCATACCTACCATACCTTCGCCAGCTAATTCTTGAACGAAATCGGAAGGTTCCACTGTAAGGCCTTGATTTTTTGCTTCAGACACGATGCTTGTTGCAATTGGATGAGTAGATACAGCTTCAATTGCTGCAGCCATAGATAATAATTGGCTGGAGCTTACATGGGACCCAACAGTTTCTACGTTGTGAACTTTAAATTCACCGGATGTGATGGTACCAGTTTTATCAAGAGCTACTGCTTTCACACCTGCCAACGCTTCAATAACGCGGCCACCTTTAAGTAAGATACCGTGTTTAGATGCGTTACCAATACCAGAGAAGAATGCGAGTGGTACGCTAAGCACCAATGCACATGGGCAAGAAATAACGAGGAATGTTAAAGCTGTGTAGATCCATTTATGCCATTCACCTGTAATAAGGGACGGGATGATAGCAACCGCTAAGGAAAGGGCTACAACGATTGGAGTGTAAACACGAGCAAAACGCGTAATGAAGCGGTCGATTTTAGGTTTGGAAGATGCGGCATTTTCAACAGCATCAAGGATTTTAGTAACCATGGATTCTTCAAGAACCTTATCAACACGCATCGTAATGCGACCAGATTCGTTGATGCAACCAGACATGAGTTGAGTGCCAGGTACAGCGCGAACTGGTACAGGCTCACCAGTTACAGGAGCTGTATTAACGCGAGTTTCACCTTCAAGAACTGTACCGTCAAGAGGAATTAAATCGCCAGGACGAACTTCGATAGTCCAGCCTACCTCAACCTTTTCAGGAGCCATAACTACGATTTCACCACCGCAGTCTGTATCTACAACCCGCACCTCTTGAGGACGCATATCGACAGCGTTCATGATTTCTGTACGGCTGCGATCTGTCGCTTTATGTTCAAAGAACTCACCGATACGGTAGAACAAGATAACGCCTACTGCTTCAGGCAATGCATCGATTGCAATAGCGCCCAATGTAGCGATAGACATCAAGAAGTTTTCATCAAATACTTGGCCTTTTAAAATATTACGACCTGCGATACGCAATACTGGGAACGCAAGAAGAATATAGGCAATATAGTAAATTGGAGTTTCGATAGACTCTGGTAAACCGATGGACGGAACAACTGTAGTCAATGCTTCGTAGGCCATAAATAACAAGCCTGCTACGATAACTGCAATTGTTACTGCCTCACTGCCGTGGTCGTGATCATGACCATGGTCATCCATAGCCGCTTTAGATTTACGCTCGTAATCGGCTACGGTTACGCCCTCTTCGATGGAGTCACAAATATCTTGAATATCGCGTTTTAATGCTTCACGGTCTTCCCAAGCACCAGTTAAACGCAATTGATGTGTTGCTACTGTGAAATTAGCAGATTCAATACCATCCATTTTGCGGATGCGATCTTCAATTTTTGCTGCGCAGTTCGCACAGTTCAAATCCTTCAACAACAATGTTTCTTCCATGATATCTCCTTTGATAATAGTTAAAGCTTCTATCCTGTATTGTAAATTAATAGGTAATATTTTTCTAATACTTATTAGACATATCTTATGACATATCTTTTTAGATATCCTCTTAAACTTTTCTTTTTAGATACTTTATATGAATATCTGTTCATATGTTTATTTTATATCGAGTGAGAGTAAAAGTCAATACAAAATTACATTCACCTTATATCAAATTTAATACCTTTATTTCAGATTTTATTCGCTTTATATCTAACGACCTTCACCTTATATCAATTTATGTTCTACCAGGAATTTATGTGCTACATCAGCTGGTAACTGATGCTCTGTTTCAACGGCGTAATTCATCTTTGCCATCTCTTGATCTGTAATTGTATGATTCAAACTTTCTAATACAGTCCGCAATTCAGGATGTGCGATTAATATTTCACTACGCACCACATTGCCAGCCATGTAGGATGGATATAGATGCTTATCATCTTGTAACACCGTAATCGGCGCCACACTGAGCTGACCATCTGTAGTAAATATAGGCATTACATCTACATCACCACGACTAATAGCCGCATACTTAAGACCGATATCCATATCTTTAGTCGCTTTAAATCTCATGTTATATACGCGTTGTAACCCTGCATAGCCATCTTCACGACCAAAGAAATCATATTCACCGCCTAATGTTAAAGATGGTGCTATGCGAGCAAGATCAGAATAGCTTTTTAGCCCATAGGTCTGCGCCAGTTCATTACGCACCCCGATGCCATAGGTATTATTAAATCCGTACATACCGACCCATTCGAAATTGTATTCCTCTTTGTATGCTTGTGAAAGCTCATTAAATAGACTTTCATCATAAGCATCAGTGCGTTTCAATACAGCAGACCATGCGGTCCCCGTATATTCAGGATATATATCAAACTGACCTGTACGCATAGCCGGCTGAATATTGGACGTACCACCACCTACTCCTTCTGTAACCTCTACAGTGAGATTGGTCTTATGCTCGATTAATTCTTTTAACACATTACCTAAAATGAGCTGCTCTGTCATAGGCTTTGTCGCAATATGGATAACATCAGCTTTCACATGACGACAATAGAGAGACCAACCACCAACAGCCATTGCAATTAAGGTCATGGTAGAAAGGAATATAATCGTATACCGTTTCATGTTAGGACTAATGCGCGTCACCCTTTCACCAAGAGAGAAGAGCGCATCCACGACAATCGCTAAGAGTGCAATCAACAAGCTGCCTGCAATAGTCAGTGCACTTTGATTCGTAGTGATTCCTCGATAAATCGCTACGCCTAGACCACCTGCGCCAATAAAGGACGCTATCCCTGTCAAGGCAATAGTCATAACGAGCATAGTCCGTATACCTGCCATAATCGTGGGCATCGCCAAAGGAATCTCTATATTCCACAACCGTTGAAGCCTCGTAAGGCCTAATGCTATGCCCGCTTCGCGCATATCCGATTTAATCTGATTGAGACCGGTAAAAGTATTGCGCACCATCGGCAGTAGTGCATAGATGACTAGTGCGATAACAGCCGTCGTATTGCCAACCCCCGACACATATAATAGGAGACCTAGCATCGATATGGAAGGGATGGTATACAGAAAATTAACGGCCAACATAACTGGCCCTGATAACCGCTTGTACTCATGTATAAGAACACCCAATAATCCCCCTATAATAATAGCGATAATCGACGCCGATAAGGAAATCTCTATATGTTCCCATAACAACTGGAGAAAAAAATCTGAGCGATTAATTAATAATGATATTACTTCATGCATTACATACACCGCCTTTCTCTTGTACGTAATAAAAGCGATTGTATATGCGTCTTACGGCAAATCGCACCCTATAAAACACTCCATTAGAATACGATTAAATCATAGTCCATAATACCATTGTATACTTAATTCCCTCCTAACTCTAGTTACAAGACATACCTAAAAGTAATTACTTAGTCAGGCATATCAAATAACTCTAAACATAAGCCATATTTCAACATAAGTACTTAGGTATCTATATCAGATAACCTAGCTAAGATATATATATAAACATAATTGCTTAGATATCCATATCATACAGGTTAATAGCCTTAATATCTCTAAATGAAATCTCAACCCCCTGTACAACTAGTATTTGTAAGCGCTTATTAATCACATCTACAGGACCGATGATTTCTGTATATTTGTGCTTGTCATAATAAACCACACGCACCCAATCTCCACAGCGTAAAAGCTGCAAGGCTTTATTTACTTCTTCGATTTGATCCTCCGATAGCTCTACTCGACTCTCCTTCGGCCGTGCTACAGCTGATAATAAAGCTTCAAAGCCCTTTAATGCCGCAAAGGGCATAAATTGTTTTGCCCGTTGTAAACGAGACATACGATGCTTCATTAATTTATTCTCCATTATGACCACCTACCAAGGTATTTCTAAAGCGCATAGTTCCTTCCTCTTGCAAGCTAGAGGCACGCAAAATGGAGTTCTTACCAAACTGTTCCTTAATAGATAACATCGCCTCATGGACTTGCCGCTCCTTTTCTTCTTCGTCTGTCGCAAGGGAGCTAAATAAATCTACTTCCTGAGGAATAGCAGAGCGATTGACCAAGTCCTCAAAGCTCACGCCCAGACGCCGTATAGGCTCATTTTTATGACAATGTTGTTCATATAATTTAATCACCGCTGTCGTTAATGTTTGCAATGAATCTGTATACTGTTTAAGCTTTTTAGAGCCCCCTGTGGAGCGCACCATATCGTCCGCATAACCGATGTGAACGTGAATATGGTTCGTAACCCCTTTAATTTGTAACAGCTCTAATACCAAGGACTCTACCATTTCACGCATAGGCACATAGGTCTCTTCATAAGAATAATTGCGCAATAAAATTTGACTATGCGAGATAGAGTGCTTAATAGGACGATATGCATGGATATCTGCAATCGTACACGGCTCACGACCCCAAGCATGATCGATAATAAGCTCTGCATTAACGCCAAACTCCTTATATAGCTTTGCTTCAGGAACCATAGTAATTCCATGTAAATCATAGGCTCCATACTTGTGCAAACGATTGGCTATGCCCTTCCCAATCTGCCATATATCGGTCAACGGCTGATGATACCAAATTTTCTCTTTAAAGAGGCTTTCATCAAGATACCCTATAAAATCAGGTGCATGTTTTGCGAGGATATCGAGGGCAATTTTGGCGAGAAATAAATTCGTTCCAATCCCAACAGTAGCATAAATGTTAGTCGCCTTGAGCACTGCATCAAGTAACATCTGCGCTAGCTCACGAGGCGTTTTCTTGTAAAGTGGCAAGTAGGGGGTGATATCAATGAAATACTCATCGATAGAGTACACATGCACATCCTCCGGTGCCACATACTTGAGCAAGGTCCCATAAATCTCAGCTGATGCTTGCATATACCGCTTCATATGAGGCTTCACCGTTAAATATTCAATATGTGGAGGAATCTCAAAAAGACGACTGCGATTCTTAATACCTAACTTTTTTAAGGCCGGTGAAATAGCCAATGTAATAGCCCCTTTGCCACGAGACCCATCAGCCACCACCAAAGGCGTCGTAAACGGATCCAGCCCCAAATCGGCGCACTCCACAGACGCGTAAAAACTCTTCAAATCAATGCACATATACATTCGATCCGTATCAGCTGAACCCATACAAACACCTCCTTAAACCGCTAAATCACTAGATTTTACAAGAATCACAAGAAGAATAATTTCTATGATTAGTATAACAAAAATACTGAGTATTTTCAAACATATGTTTGTTATTATATCAGTAAATTTTGAACATAAAAAATAAAAAGAGTACCTACTATTAGACATCAAATCTAATAGTAGGTACTCTTAAGTACGTGTATAATCTAACCCAAAACTTCTATTTCCATTTCTCCAAACAATACAACGAAAACTATCGAGTGCCACTATATTGATGGGACACCTTCATATCTACAGTGATAAAAAGAAAGGACTATACTTATGCAGCGACATCAGGTCACGAGGAGCAAAGAAGTATAGTCCTTTCTTTTTAATTAAAATGTAGCTATGTCACGGGGCCCCATCAATATAGACCCCCCCACGATAGTTTTCATTATCGTTCCGGCCCCATATCTCGGAATTCCACGTCTCTAAATTGTGTTAATTCTCCAATGAATTGGAGTTCCACAGTGCCGACGGAACCATTACGGTGTTTACGAATGAGGACTTCTGCATTGTCCCCTTTTTCGGAGTTTTCATCGTAATATTTATCGCGGTACAAGAAGATAACGATATCCGCATCTTGTTCAAGGGAACCAGATTCACGAAGGTCAGAAAGTACTGGCCGTTTATCTGGTCTACTTTCAACACTACGAGACAACTGAGATAAGGCGATGAGCGGAACGTTGAACTCACGGGCGATCAATTTGAGGTTACGAGAGATTTCAGATACCTCTTGTTGACGGTTCTCGCTGCCCTTGCCACCGTTGCGGCCTTGCATCAACTGAATATAGTCGACGATAACGAGATCGAGACCATGTTCCACCTTAAGACGGCGCAATTTAGAGCGCATATCTTGTACGGTAAGGCCCGGCGTATCATCGATAAAGAGCTTGGATTTACTCATGCGATCCGCTGCAGCGATAACCTTTTCCCAGTCAGCAGGATCCATGTTCGCACGGCGCAACTTTTCAGAGCTTACACCTGCCACGGAGGAGAGGATACGACCAACGAGCTGTTCCTTGCCCATTTCTAGGGAGAAGAAAGCTACCGTCTTGTCGTATAACATCGTTACATTTTGAGCAATGTTCAAGGTGAAAGCCGTTTTCCCCATTGCAGGACGAGCCGCTACGAGAATGAGGTCAGATTTTTGCAGACCATTGAAGACATGGTCCACATCCTTAAAGCCTGTTGGAACGCCTGTAATAGCACCATCATGCTGTTGCAATGCGTTTAACTTATCTAAGTTAGATAATACTACCTCACCAATAGGCGCAAAAGAAGATTCAGACTGTGTTTGACCACTTACGTCTAGTACCATTTGCTCTGCCTTGTTAAGAATAGCCGTTGGCTCATCTTCACCAGCATACGTCATGCCTACGATTTTATTCCCTGCATCGATGAGGCGGCGTAACTGAGCTTTCTCGCTGATGATTTTCGCATGTTCCTCTACATTGTAGGACACAGATTCATTGGCGAGAGATGTAATATAAGCAAGACCACCTACCGCATCGAGGCGCTTACGACGATCTAACTCTTCACCAACAGTGATGAAGTCCGCCGTCTTATTAGCATGCACAATTTCTAAGATGGCATCATAAATAATACGATGCGCATCACGGTAAAAGTCTTCAGATTTTAGAATACTCGTTACGGTATCAACAACAGCACCCGAGTTGGATCCATTCGTTAATAAAGCCCCCAAAACGGCCTTTTCCGCATCTAAATTATGCGGTGGAATGCGTACATCCATGATAATCCCCTTTATAAAACCACTATGGATAAAAGAATTCACCATACTCAAAGAGCATGGTGAACACTATTATTCAGCTACTACGTTAACCTTGATAGTACTTGTAATCTCAGGATGAACACGAACGAGTACGTCATGTACGCCTAATGTTTTCAATGGTTCTTTGATTTCGATTTTCTTTTTATCGATATCTACTTTGTATTGCGCTTTAGCTGCATCGGAAATGTCTTTTGCAGTAACGGAACCAAATACACGACCTTCTTCACCCATGCGAACTTTTACAGTTACTTCAACCTTAGCCAATTGAGCAGCCAAGATTTTAGCTTCGTCATTCGCTACAACTTTGTGGTGAGCAATGGATTCTTGTTTTTGTTTCGCATTATTTACGTTAGTTGCTGTACCTTCAAGGCCAAGACCTTTTTTGATTAATACATTACGGCCATATGCATCGCTAACTTCAACGATTTCGCCTTTTTTACCAACCTTTTTAACGTCTTCTAACAATACTACTTTCATTGTTCTTCCTCCTCTTTCTCTGCGGAATGAAGGGCTTCAAGAGCATGGTCTAAAATAGCCTTCTTCGCTTCCTCTATCGTCATACCTTGTAATTGGGCACCAGCCACAGTTCTATGACCACCGCCACCCAAGGCTTCCATTACAACCTGTACGTTTACCTTGCCTTTGGATCGAGCACTAACGCCGATACCGCCGTCATTCAAGGAATACAGTACAAAGGCTGCTTCAATATCTTCATTACTGATGAGCATGTCCGCACTTTGTGCAGCTAATGCCATCATATCCTTCAAACCTTCAGGTGCTACGGAAATAGCAATCCCTTCAGTTCGACTGGCTTCAAATACCATTTTAGCACGCAATTGAACAGAATCGAAGGTTTCAATAAACAATTGTTTAACCTTTTCAATATCCGCCCCTGCACGGCGCAAGAATGCAGCCGCTTCAAAGGTACGAGCACCAGTTTGTTGAACAAAGTTCTTCGTATCAAGAACGATACCCGCATAAATGCCTGTAGCTTCAGCTTTTGAAAGTTTTACGCCACCACCTGCATATTGTACAAGCTCTGTTACGAGCTCAGATGTAGATGATGCAGTTGGTTCCAAGTACGTAAGCAATGGATTTTCTACAAAGTCCGCTGCACGACGGTGATGGTCGATAACGATGCGTCGTTCAGAAATTTCAAGCGCCTCTTGAGCGGCTACCATTTCTTGACGATGCGTATCACATACGATAGTGAGCGTATTGGCATCTACCCACGCTTTTGCTGCATCGACAGTGATAATATGTTCTTTCCAGAACTCATCTTCTTTAAGAACAGTCACCATTTTATCGATGGCGCTCGTTTCTTTTGAAAGCACGATGCGCAATTCTTTCCCCAAAGTCCGCGCAATGGCTACAACACCGATAATACCACCTAATGCATCGTAGTCTTCACGTTTGTGGCCCATTACAAGGATTTTATCAGAATCAAGCATAAGCTCATGTAAAGCTTGCGATACTACACGAGCACGAACGCGCGTATTCTTTTCAACGCCAGCTGTATTGCCGCCGAAGAAGCGGGTGCTTTCACCATCCATAATACACACTTGGTCACCACCGCGACCTAATGCAATATCTAATGCAGCGCGAGCACGGCTAGAAACCTCTTTTACAGTGCCTACATTCTCGCTAATCCCCACAGAAATCGTAGCTGGCACCTGACGAGGGGACGGCAATTTACGAATGCGTTCAAGCACTTTAAAGCCGTTTTCCTCCATCTCATGAAGAGCGCCACGAGAAATAGCAAAGGTATACATATCATCTTGGAAGTTACGAATAAAGCCTTCATAACGGTCAATTTCATCCATAATGATATTGTTAATATCTGCCCAAACACTAGTATACTCGCGGTCACTAAGACCTTTTGTCAATTCTTCGAGATTATCGATTTGAATCATGCCCCATACAGGCTGATTTTCTTCAGCTTTAATGCGGGCCTTTTCAAGGGACGTAATATCCTTAAAGTACAGTGCCATGACCGCATGTTCGGCCAATTCATCTTCACTATGAATATCTGGTCGCGTATCGCGAGGATCGATGAATTTATAAATGATTTGGAAATATCTTTCATCATATTTTTCCGTCATAAATCCGGATTTGCCCCAGATTTTATCGATACGGAAACCGGGCAATAGAGCAGACATTTTTTGGATCTTATTCCAATCTACTGTAACCCAATCTGCAAAGACACTATTATTCCATATCAAGGTACCTTGTTTATTAACAAGGACAATGCCCATTGGTAAGTTTTGTAAAGCAAAGTTAGAAGCTTGTGTGACGTTTTTCATCATCGCCCCAAACTGTTCCCTTGCTAAACGACGCCGGTTATGAAGGGTATTGTAGTTAACCAAATATGCCGCTACTACGATAATTAATGCTAAAACTGCAATGGCCCAGTTCAAATAGGCCAGCAATAATAACAACAATATGATAACGGTAATAATGGTAACTTCTAAACCTTCCCATTTCCGTTGAAAGGATTTCATAACGGCCTCCTTTCTATTACAAGCTACGTTTTTGGAAACGTACTCGCATATCTAAAAACATATCTAAAATACCATATATAACGAGTGCCATAGGACTCATCACATACAAAAAGCCTATAATAGCAAACTTAAAGATGCCTGCCAAGTTATAAGACTTCATAATGGATAGCAAACATGTAATGCCATTTAGACCACATATCATGCCACCAAATAAAGCAATATTGAGGCCTACGTCTGAAAGAATGCCATTAGCATAGCCTAGATACTGTCCGCCATAAGCAAGGATAATACCTACCGCTAATACACCAGCACCCCAAATCGGCATGCGCCATGTATCCATCGTTGGCAATGTACGCATAACACTATTTGTACGACGGCCAATATAGCATACAAGCTTAGCTGAAATATAGGTTACGATTACATTGGCAGCAAACCAGTACGCTAACAGCATACGCTTTGCTTGATCAAAAGCAAAATCTAAGCGGTTAATATACTCATTCATTTGCTCTTGTGTCATAGGTTGCTGTTTCACAGACTCAATAATAGCATTTTTAAGATCTACATCAATCATATGATTAATCTGAGATAAATCAAAGGATGTAAGTCCTGCAGACACGAGAATCCCGATGAGGCTCGTCAACGTAAGTGCAATGGCTGGTATAACGATGAGCTTACCAAAGGACCAATTGGCTCTGAAAGCTTCACCGAGGAAAATACTAGGCAAGGAATATGCCAAGATGGTCGCCATTGCCATTAATGGGCCTACTAAAAGGGAAACAAGAACGAATGCTACCACTGATGCAGCACAACTATATCGGCTGCCCCAACGGATACCAATGATTGCAATCCCAGCTGGCGCAACCAAGGTTGCTAACAAACTGAGGATCGGAACCGTAGAACCTACTATAGTTAACATAACAACGATGGCCGATACAAATGCTGTTTCTACCATCGCTCTTGTATTTGTTTGTTTCATAAATCTCCATTCTAAATAAAAGAAGATAGATTAATTGGTATCTTTTAATTATAACAGTTTAAAAAGGTAACTTCAAATACCCCATATAGTAGATAAATGCGATAGCACCGCTATTTATGGTAGATTTAAAAGGTTCCTTTTAACATGTTAAAAGTACCACACCATGAGGTGCGGTACTTTCATATATTGTATTTGATTATACGTCTTGAATAATCGGCAAAATCATAGGACGACGGCGAGTTTTATCATAGAAGAATTTACCCAACGCGTCACGTACGTTTTGCTTAATAGTAGTCCAATCTTTGATGCGTTGCATTTCGCATTCTTCAAGGACTTGGTCTACACGGTGTTCTGCAGCAATCATAAGTTCTTCTGCATCACGTACGTATACGAAGCCACGAGATACGAGGTCTGGACCAGCTACGATTGTACCAGAAGCTTTGTCCATCGCCATGACAACGATAACCATACCTTCTTGAGCCAATTGTTGACGGTCGCGGATAACGATGTTACCTACGTCACCAACGCCAAGGCCATCTACGAAGATAGCGCCAGCTTGTACACGACCGGCTTTGCGACCACCATCTTTATCGAATTCAAAGATTTGACCATTGTCGCCGATAAGGACTTTCTTAGGATCTACGCCCATAGCTACACCAAGTTCACCATGACGGCGCAACATGCGGTACTCACCATGAACTGGGATGA
>ERZ773272.824-NODE-824-length-12027-cov-3.327848_pt1 | contig 12027 bp, 6 predicted proteins | sample MGYA00511891_ERZ773272 | MGnify/ENA primary metagenome ERZ773272 (study PRJEB29015, sample SAMEA2738150) | human oral metagenome | biome: human oral; feature: human-associated habitat; material: saliva | place: China | collected 2198 ...
CATAAACCGTAGCCGACTAAATTCGCAAACATCGTTCGGGTTCCGCAATCGTAGCACTTATTGGGTGAAAGACAAGGAAGGAAAAACCGTAGAACGTATTGCCCCAGATGGTAAAGCCATTGAAGAAAGAAGCGAACCACGCGATTTGCCCGTGTACGGATATAAGATTTGGGACGTAGGACAACGCTTTAGCTATAGATTTACCGACCAGTTTACAGGCGAACTCTTTGGTTCTTTCTATGCAAACATACGTCCAACCTATCAAGGACGCCGCTATCATCAACGCTACGAAGACCTTGTTCTGGGTGCAAAAGGCAACTGGCAAATGAATAAAAACAACGGTTTCGCATTCTCGTACACCTTCGATAACTACGCCAAAAAAGACGATTACAACCTTGTTAAGCTGGTAGAAAAAGTGTACAACAACATTAACCACAGCGCACGCCTATACTATACGGGTACATTCGGACAGCATACATTCAACGCCGGAGTGGAAGCCGTACACGAAAGTCTACGCCATTACATGATGAAAGATACTGGTATGGTGAGCAGAACACAGTTCTCGCTCTGCGTTCAGGAGGATTGGAAAATCAATAATGCACTAAACATAGTGGTAGGACTACGTGGCGACAAAAGTCCAAACTATTCTTTCCACATCACACCTAAGGTTTCGGCTCTCTACAGACCACTTTCGTTCTTAACATTTCGTGCTGGCTATTCGCAAGGATACCGCATTCCCACCCTCAAAGAGTTGTATCAGGAGTTCAATATGGCAGGTATGATTACTATATATGGTAATAAAGACCTGAAGCCAGAGTATGGAAGCCAACTCTCTGCATCGGTAGAATACGACCGTAACGGGCTTAACCTGTCGCTATCGGCATACCACAACCGTTTCAAAAACAAAATAACATACGAGTATTTGGCACCCGGTGTAAACTACGATATGCGTTATATCAACTCCGATAACGTTAAAACAACAGGCATAGAGGCTACAGTTAATTACAGAATGCTATGCGGCTTGAGCTTTATGGGGGCTTATACGTATATAAACGACTACAATGTAAAAGACGGATACAACCGTTCGTGGATACGTCCACACTCTGCTAAGTTCAACGTAACCTATAAACGGAAGTTCGGAAAAACCACCGAATCTATTGCACTCAATAGCCAATGGATGTCGCGAATAACACGTTACGCTTACGATTCGGACGCAAAAGCATACGTTCGCTACGTTTACGACCCACGAACAATATGTTCGCTCAACCTGCGGTCTGAACTTCCACGTGGTATAAACCTTGGTTTTATGATAGACAATCTATTTAATTATCACGATAAAGCGTCCGACTCTGATGTGCAACTACCACTCAACGGCATTAGCTACGTGCTTACAGTAGGCATAAACCTGTCCGACTTGTTCGGGAAATAATATCTTTCACATTATTATATATACTGTGCTACACAACTATAAAGTATTGCTTACACAGCAACAACACCCTTTCACTATGGCGACAACCTTTTATCGCCATAGTGATAATGCGTTATATCCATAGATATAATGTGTTGTATCCATAGATGTAATGCGTTATATCCATAGATATAACATACTTACACCATAGTGTTAGAACTGTAAAGCCATAGCAACAAAGATAGTTTTGCACACAGTAAACAAACAATATTAAACAGCTAAACCATTCATAAAGAAATAAAAAACGAACAGAATGAAGAAACAAAAAATAATAATCGGCGCCGTTATAGCACTGCTACTGCTTATTGGTTTCGGCGTTTGGAACAAGTGGATGTCCACTACTCGGATAGCATTCATAAACTATCAAACCATAACACTGGGGCAAATTGGTCGTGCAAACGATAATCCGCTCATCAAAATAGAGAGTCTTGACGCCGACGACATAGCCAAAGCCGATGGCTACGATATGGTTTTTGTGCAGGCAATGGGCTTACGGCTAACCGAAGAACAACGTGCTGAGCTTGAAAAAGCTATGAAAAACGGAACGCCAGTGGTGAGTACGCTCATCACAAATCCCGATAACGATTTCTGTTCGGTAGACACTGCCAATGCCAATCGTATGAAAGCGTATATCGACAACGGCGGTCGCGAAAACTATCACAACCTTCTTAGCTATGTAAGAAAGTACATAGACAAAAAAATTATCTATGCTTCTGAACCCGGAAAGGTGGTAGAACGTGTGCTCGGACTACTATATCATGCCGACCCAAACCGTCCCGACGACGAGGACAAACAGTTTAATTCGTTGGCAGAATATAACAAATTCCTAAAAGAAAAAGGACTTTGGAAAGCCAATGCCCCCGCTATCATCATAACAGGAAGTATGGGCGAGCCTAAAGAACTAATAGCAGAGTTAGAGAAAACTGGCAATATGGTGTATCCAGTGAACTCTATTCAGCAGTTTGTAGAGGCACATCACGCCGACAGCATTAAGGTTTCAGCCATCATTAATATGGCGCACGGACGCTTAGGCGATGCTTTCGTAGACTATTTGAAGCGTGTTAATGTTCCATTATTCGCTCCGCTGAACGTAAATCAGCAGGAAAAGAAGTGGGAAAACGACAAGATGGGCATGAGCGGAGGCTTCCTTTCGCAGAGCGTAGTTACCCCTGAGATTGACGGAGCCATACGTCCGTATGCCCTTTTCGCACATTATGTAGGCAAAGACGACCTTGAATACGTTGCAGCAATGCCCGAACGGCTCGGCTCTTTCGTGCAAACTGTAAACAACTACATAGCTTTAAAGCACAAGCCAAATAGCCAAAAGCGAGTTGCCATATACTATTATAAAGGTCCAGGACAGAACGCTTTAACCGCAGGAGGTATGGAAGTGGGACCTTCGCTCTACAATTTGCTGGTGCGTTTAAAGCACGAAGGCTACAACGTAGCGGGCTTACCAGATTCGCCAGAGGGCTTAATGCAAGCCATACAAAGGCAAGGAGCAGTGTTCAACCTATATGCTAAAGGAGCGTTCGACGACTTTATGAAGAACGGAAAGCCTGCTCTTGTAACCAAAAACCAATACGAAAGTTGGGTGAAAAAGATACTCCGACCAGAGAAATACCAAGAAGTGGTGAAGGCAAACGGCGAGTTCCCAGGCGAATATATGTCTACTCCCGATGGAAAACTAGCTGTTGCACGTGTTCAGTTCGGTAATATTGTGTTGCTTCCACAGAACGCTGCAGGCTCAGGAACCAATGCTTTCCAAATTGTTCACGGCACTAACGCAGCTCCACCACATACATATATTGCTTCGTATCTGTGGACACAGTATGCCTTTAAAGCCGATGTGCTGATACATTTTGGCACACACGGCAGTCTCGAATTTACTCCAAAGAAGCAGTCTGCCCTAAGTAATCTCGACTGGCCAGACCGTTTAGTGGGCACACTACCACACTTCTACCTTTACACTATCGGCAATGTTGGCGAAGGACTAATAGCCAAACGCCGTTCGTATGCCGGACTACAGTCGTATCTTACACCACCTTTTATGGAGAGCGGAATGCACGGAGCATACGCAGAACTATCGTCTAAAATAAAGCTTTACAACCAAAACATTGGCAAAAACAAGGCTTTATTGCAACAAACATCGCTTGCAATAAAAGCCATTGTGGTGCGTTTGGGCTTCCATCGCGACCTTGGTTTAGACAGCATACTTACCCGTCCGTACACAGAAGAGGAGATAACGCGCATCGATAACTTTGCAGAAGAACTCTCAAACGAGAAAATTACAGGACAACTTTATACTTTAGGCGTTCCTTACGAGACCGCACGCATCAACAGTAGTGTACTTGAAATGTGCACAGATCCTGTGGCTTACTCGCTGTTTACACTCGATAAGGTACGCAAAAAAGCCACCGAAGCCTTGCTAAAACACCGTTCAGAGTTCAACAGCCGATACCTTTACCCTGCCAAAGCATTGGTTCAGTCGCTCATAAATAGTTCGGCTGAAGTGTCAGATGCCTTTGTTTGCAAAGTAGGACATCTATCTCCAGACGACATTAAGCGTGCCCACAAGATATACGATGACCTTAATGCACCATCGGATATGATGAGTATGATGATGCGAATGGGCTCTATGAGCAAGAAAAACAAAGGCGGAAAGGGTATGCCAATGGGCATGGGAATGGCTAAAGGTATGGGCAAGATGCCGCCAGAAATGGCAAAAGCTATGTCGAAAGGCAAACCAATGCACGCCAAACAAGGAGGTATGCCACCAATGGGACACCCCGGAAAGATGCCAAAAGGTATGGGAAAGAAACCTGAAAATATGGGCGGACACCCCACAACAAAGGGTAAACAAATGCCACAAATGGGCAAACCAATGGGCGGAAAGGCTATGCAAGGAATGCCTAAGAATGGTATGGCAGGCATGGCAGCTATGATGAAAGACAAGAAAAAATCGTATTCTAAAGAAGAAAAAGACTTTGCTTTTGCGGTAAGAGAACTGGAACGAACGCTCAAAAACATAGCAAAATACAAGCAATACCTTCTTATTAGTCCGCAAAACGAGCTCGAAAGCATCATCAATGCTATGAATGGAGGCTACACTGCCCCCTCTCCCGGTGGCGACCCTATAGTTAATCCGAACACATTGCCTACCGGACGCAACCTGTTTGGTATAAATGCAGAGTCTACACCAAGCGAAGCTGCATGGGAAAAAGGTAAACAATTGGCACAAAACACCATCGATTTGTATAAGCAACGCCACAATGGCGCAATGCCACACAAGGTAAGTTACACACTATGGAGTGGCGAATTTATAGAAACAGAAGGGGCTACCATCGCTCAAGTGCTATATATGCTGGGCGTAGAACCCGTGCGCGACTCGTTCGGAAGGGTAAGCGACCTACGCTTAATCCCATCTAAAGAGTTGGGACGAAAGCGTATTGACGTTGTAGTACAGACCTCCGGACAGCTCAGAGACCTTGCTGCATCGCGTCTTTTCCTAATTAATAAGGCGGTGGAGATGGCTGCTAACGCCAAAGACGATGTGTTTGAGAACGAAGTTTCTATTGGTGTGAAAACCGCAGAACGCCATCTTACAGAGAAAGGAGTATCGCCTAAGGAGGCACGAAAGCTAGCTTCGCAACGCATTTTCGGTGGAATGAACGGCAATTATGGCACTGGCATACAAGCAATGGTTATGAGTGGCGACCGCTGGGAGAAGCGAGAGGACATCGCAAACACCTATATTAACAACATGGGAACCTTCTATGGCAGCGAAAAAGACTGGGAACAGTATAACAAATATGCCTTCGAGGCTGCTCTAACGCGTACCGATGTGGTGGTGCAACCACGCCAAAGCAACACGTGGGGGGCATTAAGCTTAGACCATGTATATGAGTTTATGGGTGGATTGAACCTTGCTGTACGACAAGTAACGGGCAAAGACCCCGATGCTTACCTAAGCGATTATCGCAATACACATAACGTTCGCATGCAAGAAGTGAAGGAAGCCATAGGCGTAGAGAGCCGTACCACCATTCTAAACCCTGTATATATAAAGGAAAAAATGAAGGGTGGAGCAAGCGCAGCCGGTGGTTTTGCAGAGATTGTAGAGAATACTTACGGCTGGAATGTTATGAAACCGAAGGCAATAGACAAAGAATTGTGGGACGATATATACCGTGTGTACGTGCAAGACAAGTACAAACTGGGCACAAAAACATTCTTTGAGCAGAAAAATCCAGCAGCTTTGCAACAGATTACAGCCGTTATGCTCGAAACTGTACGTAAGGGAATGTGGAAAGCAACGCCTCAGCAGGTGGCTGATATTGCCAAATTGCATGTAGAATTGGTTAAGAAATACAAGCCATCGGGCTCTTCTTTCGTTACCGATAATGCCAAACTACGCAAGTTTATAGCATCTAAAGTTTCGCCAGAACAGGGCAAAGACTATCAACAACAGATAGAACAGGTGCGCAATTCGGCTGCAAATGCCAACAAGGGTACTGTTATGAAACGCGAAGATATGTCGCAAAAGGTTGAAAAACATTCTCCGCTGCTTAGCAAAGGTCTTGTTATTGGTGGTGCTGTGTTGCTCTTTGTAGCTTTAGTAGTATTCATTGTGCGCCGCCGTCGTAATACGAATGCAGAATAAATGAATAATGGAAACCATAGTATACATACTATTTATGCTTGTTTGTTTCAGCTTTTTGCTGAAACAAACTTTCGTAAATACTTTGCAACTTAGTATTACTGCGGTGGCAGCAATGGTGTTTACAGGCTTCGCTTGGCACGTTGCCATCTTGCAATCGTCCACAGAAATAGCTGCATGGTTGGCAAATACAAACTTGGTTCGCGATATTTCTGTGGTGCTAAACATAGACGTTCTCTTGTCTATGGCATTCTGCTTGCTGGCTGCAAACATCAAAATTGGAGAACACGTAGGGCGCAAAGCTCGCTGGCTATATGCCTTTTTACGGTTCTTTCCTGGCATTATGATTGTGCCAACTCTATTTGCTTTGCTTGTTGAAACCATATTTATGTTTCCGGGCGAAGACTTCTCGCTCATTGCTTGGACGCTTGGCGGTGTGTTCTGTGGGGCTATTTTGCTGCTCACATACACCATAAAGCGGTTGCTTCCCGAAACTTTCTTACGCTTAGAACTGCTTTTTCTCTGCAATTTGCTCATTGCTTTGGTGGGCATAGTGGCTACAGTGAATGGCAAAACTGCCGTTGTGGGAACCGACAGCACAAACTTTGGTGCCCTCGCAGGTACACTTGCTTTGGTTGTTGTGGTTGGCATTGTGGGAATGTTGTGGCAACGTTGGCACACCAAACGGCAAATGAAACAGTTAGAATAACACACACACGTTGCACAAAAAACATTTAGGCGCAACACATAATAAATAAGAATATAAAACAATAATACATTATGAACTACATTACAGACATACTCTACTGGATTTCTTCAGGACTTCTTGTACCCGTAGTCCTACTTCTCATCTTCTTCTTTTTGCGGTCGTTGTTGCTCTTGGGTGGCTTCTTCAGTCAGTATCTCACTATGCGCAAGAGTGGCATAATGCTACAAAAAGAGGTAAAACAACTCACTGCCGACAACCTTTCTACACTTGCAGAACGACTACCAAAAGGCAAATTGCCCGTTGTAACCTGCATTTCTAAAATGTTAGAAAACCGTAACAGTCCTGCAAAAGTTACCTTTTTGCTCGACGAATACGAGTGTATGGTGGAGCGAGAGCTTGAAACGCCAAAGATGTTTACTAAAATGGGACCAATGTTAGGACTTATGGGCACGCTCATTCCTATGGGTCCGGCTCTCGTTGGCTTATCTTCTGGCGACATTGCATCTATGGCTTACAACATGCAAGTGGCATTTGCAACCACCGTAATAGGCTTGTTTGCTGGCGGAATAGGCTTTGTAGTAAAGGCAGTTAAGCAGCGTTGGTATCGCAGAGATATGGGAATGCTTAACTATATTGCCGATATGTTAGACGAAAACCGCGACAAACAACTATGAGAAGACGACAAATTAAATTTGAACACGACGAGGACGACGACCCAATGAGTGTTGTTAGCAACCTCTTCGATGCTGCAATGGTGTTTGCGGTGGCACTTATGGTGGCGCTTGTTACCCACTATAAGATGACAGAAATGTTTAGTACGGAGAACTTTACCGTGGTAAAGAATCCGGGAAAGCAGAATATGGAGATTATTTCGAAGAAAGGAAAGCAGATAGAACGCTACACTCCATCGAAAAATCAGGACGCTAAATCGAGCAATAAAGGTAAGCGTGTGGGAACAGCCTACCAGCTTGAGAATGGCGAAATTATATATATTCCAGACGAATAACCACACTGGCAACACACACAACAATATTGTTGTTTTTTAAAAACCCCCTTTTTGCAATGCAAAAGTATGGTTTTTGGCGTTCAAAAACCACGTTTTTGTAATGCAAAAAGGGGGTTTTTACGTATAGTAAAATATCCAGCATACACAGCACAAAACATTTATCGTGTGCATATATATATCAGCGTGCACTCCGTAAGGCGTAGGGGCCGATTCATCGCGCCCGTTTTTCAATCCAAACCAAATGGTTTTAATGTAGCGAAATGATGCGAAACGCAACGCCATTTCGTGATTATTCGGGCACACAGCCACCATAAATAGGCAAAAACATCTACGAAACAAAGCTATCAAAAAGAGGAAACGAATATAGCTAAGTTATTGTTTTTTAACTAATCGGATTTGCAATTACAAAAAAAAAATGGTTTCTTTGCCATTCAATAAAGTATTTTTTTAACAATACAGAAACAGCACTCGACACACTAAGTGCACGTTGGTTGAAAACAAACACCAAACGAAGGTATATTGAAAAGACATTCCAAGCAAAGCCAATAAGCCGAGCAAAAACTGCAAAAGCAGTAATAAGACAAAGGAATATAACAGCTGAAGAATTTTAAAAGAACTATAACTTTATGAGAAAATTTCTACTTTTGATGATTGCAACATGCTGTTTAACAACAACAATGTATGCACAAGACAATTGGAAAATGAGGGTAACAATGAAGTCGGGAGAGGTTAAAGACTTCCCTTGCGACGATGTTAAAGACGTAACCTTCAGCAATACAAATAGCAATAGCTACCATGCCGATGTGGCTGTAACTAACACTTACAACATATATTACGGCTCTGTGTCCGACGAATTGGCAGCTTACACCCTACACCTTTGCGATGGAAAGCTATCGAAAGGTGGCTTACCAACCGAGATTAATAAGCACGATATAAGGGTAACTATACTTGCTAAGCCTTCGTTAAACCCAAATAGCGCAGCCTTAACAAGCGGAAACTATACGCTTGTAGATAATACTGACGAGGCTGGAGTGTACCACAAACAAAGCGTTTACATAGAAACTAATAAGATTAATGCCAACGGACAGGTGGACGGTTTCCTAGATTCGCTTACCGTTTGCAACCTTAAGGTGGAACAACGACCTAACGGAACATACAACTTGCTACTGGAAGGCGAACTAAAAGAACACGGAAAAATACGCTTTACATACGATGGCAAGCTCGATTTTGTAAACAAAGACCCTGACACAGGCTACCAAAGCATTACAGAAAATGTAGACTTTAAACCAAAAAGTATGTCGGGACGATATGTAAGAGCTACCGATTCGTATTGCGATTACTCCATTACTTTCTTGAATTGCGAGACCGATGCAGAGGGATTTATAGTAGGAGCAGGCGAGTATTTGAACCTTGTGCTGCTCACAGAATATAAAGTTCCAATGGACATAAACACTATTGTGGGCACCTACAGCGTAGTTATGCCAGTTACAGGAGCTGTTTACGAACAAGGAAAATTCATTGGAGGCACTATGTTTAAGCGTGGAAACACCACCTATCCAGTGGGTTCGTACTACAAAGAGTTTGACGGACAGGGCGGCGAAGCATTCGGATTGTTCAACGGAGGCACTATAACCGTTACACAAAACAATGGCGATATCACTTTCAAAGGCAACTGGACTACACCCGAAGGCAAGAATGTGAAGATGGACTACACGGCAAATGTTAGCAACATTATAGACCAATCGCAACAGCAAACAAGTGCTAACGCCAACCAGAAAACAAACATTGGTAAAGCCAACAATACCAAAACAACACTGCGCACCAACATTAACGATGTGCAAAATGCTGGCAACAGTATATTGATGATTAAGAATTAAACCTAACTTCGAGCTTCTGCTACCTCACACAACCATAAGGAAGGCGAGGTAGCAAGCTCTCTTTTAGCTATCGTCTTAGGCATTAAGACTTTAGAGAACAAACCAAACACCAATATAAAAAGCGCATTTTTGGAATGTTCGCAGCATTATTTGCAGACCGTTAGCAGCTGTAGGGGCCGATTTATCGTGCCCGCGTTATTGTAAAAATACAATTTTTAGTTCGCAAAAATTGCGCTATTGATGAAAAGAAAGTACACATACGCTTAGAAAAATATACGTTTTTGATTAAAGAGGAATGTACGAGTGTTCATAAAAAGAGTACATTATTCCAAAAAGAAATGCTAAAACCGTTTGGTCTTAGCATTTTCTTTTATAGAACAAAAACCATTTTAAGCACAAAAAATATTAGAAAATACACCCACGAATACGCAACAAGCATATCGCAAAACACCCATATTTGTTTCGCCAAATATTCACATTCAAACACGAAATATATTGCTACCAATTTGCAACAACATAACATTCAAAAAACAAAAACCATACTTTTGCAATGTAAAAACCATACTTTTGCACGCCAAAAAGGGGGTTTTTACACGCCAAAAACCCCCTTTTTGTTTTTCGTTAGTATAACAAACACGTTGTTAATGTGTTACGAATATTCCGTGAAATGGTTGCTAACGGTTTGCGATAATGCTGCGAACGGTTTGCCAAAATGTGCTAACGGACTGCCAATTGTACAATATATGTGCGTTATAATGCGGTGTTTGTGAGACATAAAAATAGGAGAAGCGCAGAACACTTTCGTATTTCTACACTTCTCCACAACGCATTTTATAAGAAGATACTTGGGAAACTGTGCCACAATTTGGCGTGTGGCGTGCCCCAAGAAAGTTAGGTGCTTATGTTAAATTCCACCAACTTGCAAACTAATTGCCCACGTAAACAGGGCGAATGCTGTACATTGTACGTTTTGCATTTATGGCGCTCTTGGTGTAACCAGGCATTACTTCGTTGATGGTAGTTACCTGGAATGTAAACGCTGCAGCCTGATTTTGATTACTTGTACTGGCATCTGATAGCCAATATGCCCCCCAACTGCCTGGTTTATCTAAGTGCATAGCACTCTGACACGTACCTGCCATAGGGAAGAAAATGCCCTTTTCGAAATCGGCTTTCGTTAGTTTTCGCAACAAACCGTCCATCTTCATAGGTGCAGCAGACTGGTTTATTTTTCGTTTCCTTCTACCATTTGCATCTAATATCCAACCTTTATTATCGGCAGAAACGGTAGGGTCGAAGAACGAACCATATATAACGTTGCCACTATCGTCTATGTAATAGGCTATGAATTGTGCTGTTGCTTCTGCCAATTTGTTGAAATCGTCCTGTGAAGGCATAGCCCATTTGCCATCAGAAGCATACGCTGCCAAGTCGCCAAACTGTTTATCGGCAGACATTTTACCCTTTTGGTTGCCCATTGCGGTCCAATATTTGTCCGACATACTACTATGATAATCGTGTGCATGTGCTATATCGCCCCAACGATAGTGGTCGAATTTTACATCGTTAGTGTTGTTTGGCAGTGGCTCTCCATCCAAAAATGGCTCTGAAAGAGGGTAGCTAGACCGTTGCATATAGAAGTAAGACCATGGCGTTTTTGCCAAATGGTAGCCGTCTTTCCACCCTGCCGATGTTGCACCGGGCGTATATTGCAAGTTGTATTTTCCCCATTTCACGTTGTTAATTTCTATGTATGGTTTTGTAACATTCACCGTAAACGGGTAGTATCCAGCGGCTTCTATCTTTAAAGGCTTAGACACTATGTAGGTGTAAGTGTTGTTGTCGGTGGTTACGATGGTGAAAATAGGACTGAAGTTGTTATCTGCTAACACAGCAACATCAAACTCGTTGCGAGCTGTTTTTGGTGTAATGGTGAAGCCAGAGTTATCGCGTTCGCTTATAGAACCTGTTTTTAAATTGAAGGTTGCCGTGCGAGTTATGCCGTCAATGGTAAGCGATTTTATGTTTGTTATGGGTGTATCGCCATTCTTAAAGTCGAGATGTAGCACAGCATATAGCTTTTTCATTTGCACGTTTCCCGTAGCTTTGCTGTTTAAAATCTTCACATTTTCTATGGTTCCCCAGCTATAATCGAAGTTGCTAAGGGTAGCAAACGTACCATCTTGATGTGCTTTTACAGTGTTTCCATTCTTCGATAGTTCGTTGTAATCCATACTAAGCTCAACCGTTTCGGGATTTCTACCGCCATAATTGTATCGCAATGGGTAGAACACGGCAATGTTGTCG
>ERZ773272.825-NODE-825-length-12013-cov-3.776719_pt1 | contig 12013 bp, 7 predicted proteins | sample MGYA00511891_ERZ773272 | MGnify/ENA primary metagenome ERZ773272 (study PRJEB29015, sample SAMEA2738150) | human oral metagenome | biome: human oral; feature: human-associated habitat; material: saliva | place: China | collected 2198 ...
ATTCTGGTAAATTCCCATACGATTCGTTTTATGGCGATGAAAACAATAGACTTGAAACATTCCGTACGCAGCGCGATCCAACACGATACAGAATAGATGCTAGCTACGATTTTAGAAAAGAGTTTAAACACGCTAAATTCTTTCTGCGCTTCGGACTTTACAACATTCTGGGAAATCCATCTAAAGACGAACTTTCGTTCAACTTCTCGTATAAACTAAACGGAGGTTGCATTCCTTTTGGTGCCATTACCTACAAATTCTAATAGCTTAGTAAAGATAAACACTGAAATTATAAGTAGGCAACTACGGGCTATTAGCTAAGCAAATAGGTTTTCTCACGTGGTTAGAAAAGTTGGTAAATATTGGTTGCTTTACGTTTAGATATCTGTAATGTTCGTCTCAGATATCTGTAACGTTCGTCTCAGATATCTGTCAGTTTCAAATTAGATATCATAGCAAACTACTACCTTTGTGATGTTATGTTATAATGGCTGAAATATATTTGTTCAGATGCGAAATAAAAACTCTTTTATGCTGCTATATTCTAATTCTGGTATTATGGTAAGCTGCTGAATAAGAATGTATTAAAGTGTTTTGTGCTGTGTAAGAGTGAGAACTATTACAATTGTGTTCTTTTTAAAAATATCCTCACCTATTTTCTACTGAACCACAATTTGAGTTTAATAGTATATTCAAATTTAGTGCTCTCTATGGTTTAACCCAAATCGGTCATTAGAGTCTAAATATATTTTGTGTTACTATTGAGCAGATTGTCTGTCTTGGCAACGTAGGCGTAGTGGACTATATCAAGTTACAAAGACATACAAGATGCCGATAAGAATATAAAAGATGTTAGGAAACAATACCATAGTAGTAGAAACTATACATATTGTGGTCTAATGACAGATTTAGGTAAAAAAAAACAATAAGTAGATGTTCAAAGTTAAGCGCAATATTGTCTTGCTCTTTTTTTTCTTCTTTGAACACCTACTTAGGGTAATTAATATATATAGAGATTCTCTATATTGGTTACACAGCATTAAAGGTCTATATCTAGCCCGACACCGAATACTTTATTGCTACGTGTAAACTGGTCGGTGTTTTGCACTTTTACTTCTTTGATAGTCGATTCGTATGTCTTGTCGAACTTTTCGTAGTTTGTAAAGAAGTAAGCAATGTTTAGATGAGCATTCTTTGCCACCTTAATTTTTGCACCGAGACCAATGCTATAGCTACTTGTTACGAAACTGAGGTCGGAAAGATAGCTACCATCGCCCAATCCGTATTTAGTGCGTTGTGCACCAGCGCTCAGAGTAACACCAGGTTTAACGTCCCATTCTATACCAGCAAGATACTCGCGTGTGTTGCTCGAAAGCAATCGCTGCTTGTTGTTAGCCATACGTGCATCTTTGTCGAAATAGTAGTGATAGCCAGCCAAGAGGCGCAAATTGTCTAACACTTCGTACTGTGCACCTATCGAAAGCAATCCAGGGAGGTCGTTCGGAGTGTTCACACCATCTTTAAATTGTCCAGTATCGTCGCGCTTTGTGTTGTTTTCAATGTTAAATTTGGTAGTAAACTCATAGTGCGCCGCAAAGTTCCATCGTCCTGTTTTATAATCAATACCGATGATAGGAGTAATTCCCCAGCCACGTTGTGTGCAGTCTAAGTACTTGTCGGCAACCTGCTCCTTGGCTACATTGAGTTCCCCTGCAGCAGCTTCGTATTGCTTTGCAGCAGCTTCGTACTTTGCTTTTGTGGTAGCGTCGGCAGCCTGTTCTGCCATCTGCTTATACTGATTGGCATCTTGTGTCATCGCATTAGCCTTTGTACCGAAGTAGTCGTATAGGTTTACCATCTGTCCCTTAATGTTGGCAGATATACCTATAATGTTACCTTCGTACTTGTTGTATATGTAGTTGAATCGTGCTCCACCGTAAACAGCTAAGTTTTCGTTTATTTTATATGTCGCACCCAACTGCAATCCGAAGTCGTATTGCTGTCCGTGAATGTAGCTACTTACATTATATCCTGGTTCACCTTTTTTAAAATCATCACCTACAAGCTTTTCAGGAAGGCTTGCAAGCATACGAGGAATCATCGCAATTTGACGTTCAAACGATGGCAAACCACCATTGAAAGTAGCTTTACCGCCTCCACCTACAATACCGAAACCCATTTGGAAGCCCCATTTATCGTAGTTCTTAGCAATTTGGAACGATGGTAGAATAGGCACCGAAGCTTTTCCTTTAAACTCTTTAACACCATTATCGTTTCCACCATTCAGCTTGAAAGGTTGATAGAAAGGAGAGCCTTGCAATGCTGGAATGGTTAAGCCAGAATTGATGGTACGAGTTTGATAAACATTTTGCACGCTGAGCGAGAGGTGAAGTCCCATTGGTAAGAAAGCAACACCAGCAGGGTTAGAGTAGACTCCATCTATGCCAATTGCACCATCGCGTGCCAAGCTACGCAAAAATGCTATACTTTGATTTGTGTTTGTAAGTAATCCGCCAGCCTTAATACTCGTTGCTGATACAGATAAAGCAAGCATTAGGGTTAATGATTTCAGTTTCATAATTTAACTTTTCTTGTACTAATATGTTTGAAATTGGCTGCAAAGTTATATTGATTGTTCTATTCTACCAAATTAATTTGCACATATTTTCTCAATATGTGTAATTAAGCGATTATTGGAACAAGATGTTATATGTATTTTCCGTAGCATATTATACTAAATTTATTAATGCTACTGTTTGTGCTTTACAATTATATTTACACTTATAAGGGGTCTACATCGAAGTAGATAGTTAGCGCTCCGTATCGTTTTTCTTTCATCATAGTGTCTCGTATAGAACGCAAATACTGCTTTGCAAGTTTGTAATCAATTCCGTTTTCTAATTTCAGCATTATCTTTCGTATGTGCAATGTTTTAACACGTGCCACCGTTGGTTTATCGGGTCCCAGCACTCTATTGCCAAATATCTCGCGAATGCGTGAGCCAAGTTCCATGCTTGCCGATTCAACAATATCGTTGTTGCGATGTTTGATGTATATATATATAAGGTGAAAAAACGGTGGATAATGAAAGGCTGTACGTTCTTCGAGTTGCGATTTGTAGAAAGCCGTATAACTATTGTTCACTACTTGTTGAATAACAGGTAGCTCTGGGTTTTTTGTTTGCAAAATAACTAAACCTTGTTTACCTTTTCTACCAGCACGTCCACTAACTTGCGCCATCATAGTAAAAGCGTGTTCGTAGGCTCTAAAGTCGGGATAGTTCAACATATTGTCGGCATCGAGAATACCCACAACCGATACGTGGTCGAAATCTAATCCTTTTGATACCATTTGTGTTCCTATAAGTAAATTGGTTTTACCAGCCGAGAAATCATTTATCAGACGTTCGTATGCATTCTTTGTACGAGTTGTATCTAAGTCCATACGTGCTATGCGAGCATCAGGAAACACCTCCATAATCTCATCTTCTATTTTTTCCGTACCATAGCCACGCCCTTTAATATCTTTACTTTCGCAGTTAGGGCATTGTTCGGGTACTCGTTCGGTGTAGCCACAATAATGGCAGGTAAGCACGTTCATACTTTTGTGATAAGTTAAAGACACATCGCAGTTGGGGCAATGTGGCACCCACCCACAAGTACGGCATTCAATCATAGGCGCAAATCCACGTCTATTCTGAAAGAGAATAGCTTGTTCGCCACGTTGTAGAGCATTTCTCACGGCAGCAATCAAACGTGGAGAAAATGGTCCTGACATTAGTTTACGTCGTCGAAGGTCTTTAATATCCACAACCTCTATTGTTGGTAACTGAATATCTTTATACCTTTGCGATAACGTAACCAAACCATACTTTCCCAATTGAGCATTTCTGTAGCTCTCTATAGATGGAGTTGCAGTGCCTAACAGTGTTTTAGCTCCGTACATTTGTGCCAAAACAATAGCAACCGACCGTGCGTGATAGCGTGGAGTAGGGTCTTGTTGCTTGAAGCTATTTTCGTGTTCCTCGTCTATAATCACTAATCCCAATCGTTGAAATGGTAAGAACACTGCACTTCGTGCACCAAGAATCACTTCGTAAGGCTCATTAGAGAGTTGTTTCTGCCATATTTCTACACGCTCTTCATCGTTGTATCTACTATGATATATACCAAGCTTATTGCCAAAAACACAACGTAGCCGATTGGTGATTTGCACCGTTAATGCTATTTCTGGCAGCAAATATAACACCTGCTTATGCTCCTGAAGAGCTTTAAAAATAAGATGTATGTAGATTTCTGTCTTTCCTGATGAGGTAATACCATGAAGAAGGGTAACATTGTGTGCCATCATCTGCAACAGAATTTTGTCGTATGCAATGGTCTGTGCATCGTTCAGAGCGTGAATGGCATTGGGTTGTAGCTTGTCATAACCATTGTTTAGCCTACTAACTTCTTTACGATAGGTTTGTAGAATGCCTTTCTCTATTAGACTATTTATTATGGCTAACGAACAATGAGTGGTATTTCTAAGTTCGTCTTTTGAAACAGCTCTCAGTTGGTTATGCTGTTTGTTGTTAGTCTGAGTTACATCAGTGGAAACCAATTCAGGAACATTAGCAATACCACTTAACTCTAAATAAGACATCAGCACCTTTTGTTGTTTTGTAGCACGAGCAAGACCATCGAGTGCAATGTGTAGCTCTTGTTCGCCACGGAATTGTTTTCCCAAGCAAACATACTCTTCGGTGTGCGGCTTATAAGTATCCTCTCCCTTTAGCCCAGACGGCAATGCAGCTTTATAAACATCGCCAATGGGCGACATATAGTAGTTGGCAATCCAGTGCCAAAGTTGTAATTGTTGTGGCAATAACACCGGACCGTCATCAAGTATTGCAAGAATAGCTTTATATTCTATTCCATCATTATCATCATTGTTATTTGGGTGGTCGGTGGGATAGGTATCACATATACCAATATAGGTCTTTGTTTTGCCGAAAGGAACCAGCAACCGTACACATGGCACTACCTTATCGAGTAATGCATCGGGCACAACATACGTAAAAGTGCCTTCAAGCGGAAGGGGCAGAATAACTTCTACGTATCTCACTACGATTTTAATTCAGGATATTGAATTCGTGTATGATAAATAGATTTCAGACGTTCAATAAGCACTTGTTTTGCTATGCTAACATCACGGAACGTAATAGGACAATCGGTAAAGAAACCATTGCCCATCTGTGCATCTATCAACTTATTCACTAAGTTGCTTATACTCTCTTCTGTATATTCGGAAAGTGAGCGCGAAGCAGCTTCAACGGTGTCGCACATCATAAGTATAGCTTGCTCGCGTGTCCACGGATTAGGACCTGGATAGCGGAATGGTGCATCGTCTATCTCCTCATCGGGGTGTGCATTCTTATAGTTTATGTAGAAATACTTAACCAATCCTTGTCCGTGATGCGTGGTAATAAATTCTTTTATAACATTTGGTAAGTTATATTTCTCTGCCAATTTAAGTCCTTCGGTAACATGACCAATAATTATTTTAGCACTTTCTAAGTCTGAAATCTTATCATGTGGATTAACACCAGCTTGATTTTCGGTAAAGAATACAGGGTTTACCATTTTGCCGATGTCATGGTATAATGCTCCAGTACGTACGAGTTGCCCTTTAGCATGAATTTTATTAGCAATCTCAACTCCAAGATTTCCTACAGTAATAGAATGTTGAAATGTTCCAGGAGCCACCTCACTCAGTTTCCGCAACAGTTCGTTATTAGTGTTAGAAAGCTCGAACATAGTTACAGTAGAAACGAAACCGAATAGTTTTTCGATAATCAGCATTAAAGGATAAGTAAAGAGGAGGAAGAATCCATTAACTCCAATGTGGAAATACATAGATCCATCAAGTTTTGAAAAATCGTCTGCTTGTATTAGCTGAAGAGCCAAATAAATGGCAGCAGAACCAAAAGTAACGAGTAAAGCCGTGAGAAATATCTGACTACGTTTGGATAATTCGCGTAGAGAAAAGATAGCAATAAGCCCACCTACAAGTTGAACCACAATAAATTCGTATTGGTACCGCACTGCAACAGCCGAAAGCAAAATTGTTACGGCATAAGAAATGAATGCTGTTCGCGAGTCCATAAACACCCGAACGAATATGGGCGCCATTGCGAAAGGAACAATATAGATACTGAAAATGTTGTGTTTTATCATTAACGAAGTTATTATTGGAAAAATAATAAGTAGGGCGTATAAGAATAAGATAGAGCCAGGCTTGTCAAAGTAATCTGTACGGAATAGCGCAATGTAGAGCGTAAACAAGACAACAAGTATTAAGACGTAAATAGTTTGTCCTAAGAGTGTGAACGTTATTTGGTCTTTTGTTTCATTACGTTTCTCAGTAGCTTGTTCGAAGGAATTAAGAACACGATATGTGTGTGCATCAACAATATCGCCACGATCTATAATTCGTTGTCCTTCTAATACCATACCAGAAGCCTGCGGTATCAAACTTAGCAGGTCATTCATCTCACTCTCACTACGATTCTTATCGTAAATAAGGTTTGGTTCAATGTATTCGTTCAGGTTGCATTGCTGTAAAACAGAACGTTTAGTGCTTAATTGCGGTGTAGTAAAAAGGTTCTCGTAAGCACCAAGCGTTGTGAGAAGTTGCTTAACTGGCTTGCTTATAGCTTGCTTTCCTTCTACGATATGCACCATATTATTACTATCTTTTACTAAAGAAGTAAAGTTTACTGGGTTTACAATACCCATATCGTATAACTCTTGTAACTTTTGCGCTACAATATTCACATATTCAACTGGCAATCCTGGTATTCCATTCTTATAGTCATTACGGAATTGCTCTACCTTTTTACGTCCAATATTCTCGTTTAAATTAAAATAAGGGACAAAAGTCTTCATTATGGAGTCACGCTCTTCTTTTATAGTCTCTTCACTCTTAAATATAGGGAAGTCGAATTTAGCAATAAGCTGTCCATACATCCACGGCTTTCCCTCGTCGTAGTGATACATTTTGCCTTGAGTTCGTGGCAGAAAGACTATAATAATAGCTGTTGTAATTAACACCAATATAGCTCTTGCAATATGACTGCGCCAGATAATATTGTCGGATTGGATAAATTTTATCATCTTTATTCGTTATTTTGTGGGAAGATTATATTGTTTGCTTATAGAGAAACATACTAATAATGTGGAACTCTCTTTATAGCACTGTTATTCTTTCTTTCTGTAAATTCATTCTTATAAACTGTGCGAGTGTATTTTTGTGTAATAATACCTCGAATGTATCGCTTAAAGGGAAGAGACCTATCTAGTCCATTCCAATATCAGTATGCGAAAATACAAAAAAAAAGCCTTATAATCGAAAAAAATGCTTATTTTTGCACAAAATTTTAATTTTAACAATGGCAGAAAGAAAAGTAAGAGTACGCTTTGCACCTAGTCCTACGGGACCATTGCATATTGGTGGCGTACGTACAGCTTTATATAACTATCTCTTTGCGCGCCAACATAATGGTGATTTCGTATTTAGAATAGAAGATACCGACTCTAATCGTTTTGTTCCTGGAGCAGAAGAATATATTGTAGAAACCTTTCATTGGCTAGGAATTAAGTTTGATGAAGGTGTAACCTTTGGCGGACATTATGGACCTTATCGTCAAAGTGAAAGGCGTGATATATATAAAACTTATGTAAATCAGCTGTTAGATAAGGGTAAAGCATATATAGCATTCGACACTCCAGAAGAGTTGGAAGCCAAACGAAACGAAATTGCAAATTTCCAATACGATGCCCGTACTCGTATGCAGATGCGCAACTCGCTCACACTTACTGAAGATGAAGTTAAAAGAATGATAGACGATGGTGAACAGTATGTTGTTCGTTTCAAAATAGAACCAGGAACAGATGTTCACGTCGACGATATGATTCGTGGCGATGTGTGTATCAAGACTGATATACTTGATGACAAAGTATTGTATAAGAGTGCAGACGAATTACCAACCTATCATCTTGCCAATATCGTAGACGACCATTTAATGGAAATAAGCCACGTTATTCGTGGCGAAGAATGGTTGCCAAGCGCCCCTTTACATGTACTGTTGTACCGTGCTTTCGGTTGGGAAGATTCTATGCCACGCTTTGCACATCTTCCATTATTACTGAAGCCGGAAGGAAAAGGTAAGCTGAGTAAACGCGATGGAGACCGCTTAGGATTTCCTGTATTTCCTTTAGAATGGCAAGATCCCAAGACTGGAGAGATTAGTTCGGGTTATAGAGAAAGTGGATACTTCCCTGAAGCTGTAATTAACTTCCTTGCACTATTAGGTTGGAATCCAGGAACAGAGCAAGAACTCTTTACGCTCGATGAACTAGTACAGGCATTTGATATCACGAAGTGTTCTAAAAGTGGAGCTAAATTCGACTATCAAAAAGGTATTTGGTTCAACCATGAGTATATTTTACATAAGAGTGATGAAGAGATTGCCGATCTTTTTGCTCCAATTGTTGCCAACAATGGTGTAGATGCAACAATGACACAAGTTACAGAGGTGGTCCATTTAATGAAAGACCGTGTAAATTTTGTGCACGAGCTTTGGGAGCTTTGTTCTTTCTTTTTTATACCTCCAACTCAATACGATGCCAAAACTGTAAAGAAACGCTGGAAGGAATATTCTGCGAAACAAATGACAGAGCTTTCTCAAATTCTGGCTGATATAAGCGATTTCAGTGTAGAGAATCAGGAAACTATCGTAATGAAGTGGGTAGAAGATAAAGAATATAAGCTTGGTGATGTAATGAATGCATTCCGCTTAGCTCTTGTTGGTATTGGAAAAGGACCAGGAATGTTCGACATCTCTGCCTTTCTTGGAAAAGAAGAAACCTTGCATCGTTTGCATAAAGCCATCGAAGTGTTAGGTTAAAATGTTATGTACGCTAATTCGTAAATAAGGATAGCTATGCTATACAATATTATAATGTATATTTACCAGGCTGGCATTGCCATCTATAGCCACTTTAACGAGAAAGTGAAGAAAATGTGGATAGGCGAGCGTGCAGCCTTTGGCGTACTCCAAAAACAAGTGGAGCCAAATGCGAAATACGTTTGGTTTCATGCTGCTTCTTTAGGCGAATTTGAACAGGGACGACCACTTATAGAGAAAATAAAGAAGGAATATCCCAATTATAAAATTCTTTTAACATTCTTCTCTCCCTCTGGATACGAAGTAAGAAAAAACTATGAACAAGCAGATATCGTTACTTATCTTCCTATTGATACTGTTGCAAATGCACAAAGGTTTTTGCGTATTGTGCGTCCAGTTATGGCTTTCTTTATAAAATACGAGTTCTGGTATAATTATTTGCATATTCTACGCCACCGTAATATACCTGTCTATAGTGTCTCAAGTATATTCAGACCCAATCAAATTTTCTTCCGACCGTATGGCAGACAGTATGCTGCTGTGCTAAAATGCTTCTCTCATTTCTTCGTACAAAACGATTTAAGTAAAAGTCTTTTGGCGAAAATTGGTATAAATAACGTTACGGTTGTGGGCGATACACGTTTCGACCGGGTATTACAGATAAAAGATAACAGTAAGAAGTTACCTTTGGTAGATAAGTTTATAGGTAATCAAGATGTAAAACTTGCTAATGGAGTTACCAATTCTTTACATCGTGTGTTTGTTGCTGGTTCTTCATGGTTACCAGATGAAGAGATTTTTATAAAATATTTCAATGAACATAATGATTGGAAACTCATTATAGCTCCCCATATTATAGCCGACACTCATCTTCGACAGATTTTACAGTTGCTAAAAGGAAAGAAAGTAGTGCTCTATACTGAGGCTACCGAAACGAACGTGGCAGATGCCGATGTGCTTGTTATAAACTGTTTTGGTCTGTTATCATCAATTTATCATTATGGCGATGTAGCATACGTAGGTGGAGGCTTTGGCGCTGGTATTCATAATGTGTTAGAAGCAGCAGTTTGGGGCATACCTGTTGTCTTTGGTCCGAACAACAAACGCTTTGCTGAAGCACAAGGATTACTTGCTTCTGGAGGTGGCTTCGAAATTGATAACTACGAAAAGTTTGCACTGATAATGGATAGGTTCTGTTCTGATAAAGCTTTCTTGCAAAACAGTGGTAATGCTGCTGGTAGCTTTGTAAAACAACTATCGGGTGCAACAAATAAAGTATTTTCAGATATTAAGTTATGAAATATCAGATAACATGCGATAATTGCGGTACACAATTTATTGTAGAGGCAGGCGAAGGACAGGTTATAGAGTGCCAATGTCCACACTGTCATGGTAAAATGGAGATTACATTACCTCTTGTTTCAGGTGTAGATAGTATTAACAATGAAACTCTTGAGCAAATCAGTAACAATATCCAACAGCCTATAGAAGGTGAAAAGCTAAACGATAATAGGAAAAATGTGCTGATAGGCCTTATTATAGGATTGCTAGTTATAACACTTGGGGTGGGTGCTTATTATATTTGGTTACGTCCGGCTCCTGTAACACCAGAACAACAGCCTACAGCAATGGACACTATTCCATACGAAACAAATACGGAACCTGTGGTAGAACCTTCGGTTGATACAGTAGCTCGTCCTGTTGAGAGGGAAGAAGAGGAAGTGCGCGACACTGTAATTCATTACAAGAAACGACATAAACAAGAAAATGATACAACTAATGTAGAACGGTAAATTATCCTACGAGTTGTATTATAATAAGGTACAAGAGCAAGTTACAACGTACACTTACAAAAAGAGAATAAGAAGATGAAGAAAATTATATTAACAGGCGATCGTCCTACTGGCAAACTACATTTGGGACACTATGTGGGTTCACTACGCCGCCGTGTAGAACTCCAAAATGCTGGCGACTTCGAAAAAATGTTTGTCTTTATGGCTGATGTGCAGGCGCTAACAGATAATGCAGATAATCCAGAGAAAATTCGTCAAAACATTATAGAGGTTGCATTAGACTACCTTTCAGTTGGTCTCGACCCCGAAAAATGTACACTGTTCATACAGAGTCAGATACCAGAAATATCGGAACTAACTACTTTCTTCATGAATTTAATAAGCGTTAGCCGTGTTCAGCGCAATCCAACAGTGAAGACGGAGATAAAAATGCGCAACTTTGAAGCAAATATTCCAATGGGATTCTTTAGTTATCCGGTATCGCAAGCAGCCGATATTGCAACTTTCAAAGCTACAACTGTTCCCGCTGGCGAAGATCAAGAACCTATGTTGGAAGTAGCACGCGAGATAGTTCGTCGTTTCAATCAGGTTTATGCTCCTGTACTGGTGGAACCAAATATTATGCTTCCAGAGAATGCTACTGCGCGCCGTTTGCCTGGAACCGATGGTAAGGAAAAGATGAGTAAGAGCCTTGGCAATTGCATTTTTCTTTCCGATGATGCCGATACTGTATGGAAGAAAGTAAAGGGAATGTACACCGATCCAACACACTTGAATGTTTCAGACCCTGGTCATATAGAAGGAAACGCAGTATTTACATATCTTGATGCTTTCTCAACCGATGACGATTTTGCTGAGTTTTGGCCAGAATTTAAAACGCTCGATGAATTGAAAGCTGCTTATACAGCAGGTGGAATAGGCGATATGAAATGTAAGAAACTACTCAACAACGTGTTGAACAAGATGTTAGAACCAATTAGAAAACGTCGCCATGAGTTTGAACAAGATATTCCAGAGATATATAATATATTGAAGAAAGGTTCTGAAAGCGCTCGTCAGACAGCAGCTCAGACACTTTCTGAAGTGAAAGAAGCAATGCAAATAAACTATTTTGACGATGCTGAATTGATACGTAGCCAGTCTGAACGGTTTAAACAAAAAACAGATAAGTAAATATAGGGATACTCTATATCTATGCTTTCATAGCATTGTTGAAAGATAAGAAAGAGACTTTTAGTTTTCAAGTGGGCTTGTTTTGCATTACAAAACA
>ERZ773272.831-NODE-831-length-11996-cov-67.328951_pt1 | contig 11996 bp, 6 predicted proteins | sample MGYA00511891_ERZ773272 | MGnify/ENA primary metagenome ERZ773272 (study PRJEB29015, sample SAMEA2738150) | human oral metagenome | biome: human oral; feature: human-associated habitat; material: saliva | place: China | collected 2198 ...
TTCTAATGCGAGGCGGGTTAGTTTGAAAGTTTTGGAGGCGGTCGGTGCTGCGCGTGCCGCTCCGTGTGGGGTGGTCTGCGCGGCTTCCTTGAGCCTCATGTACTCAAGTATGCACCCTCTCGGAGGGGCTGTCAATAGACTTGAGCGTATTTAACTCAACTTTTTTTCGCGAGACTGTGTGAGGGGCGGGTTTTTCGGGACGCTGGAGGGGCGTTTTGCGGGCGATTTTGGGTCAGCAGCGAGGCGCGGATGGGCGGTTTTGCCGCGAAATTCCGGGGTTTTTGAACTGAGCAAGGGTACGGCAAGGCGATTCAGCGCACGGCGGACATGGGCGGGCTAACTGGGCGAAAAAATTTTTTAAAAATTTTTGAAAGAAGGGGTGAAAAGCCTAAAAATGGGGGCGCGAGAGGCACCAATAGACTCCTATATAGGAGGTGCGGAGCGATTTTTGAGCCGGGAAGCTAGACCTCTAGCAGCGCTGCTAGAGGTGCGCTTCGTGCAGACATCACAAATACAGGCACCCACCATGAGGTCACAGAGATTCGCGCCTCTTATATAGGGGGTTATATATGGAGTATCCGTCTGTAAGCTCCATCGTTCACTCTATGGAGGTGTCTTCGCTTGTCCGACCCGTAATTCTTGAACCTTCATCTGTGGCTTGAGGCTACCTGCCTGCCGTATCCTGGTTACGACCATATCCTCTCAAAGCAGACAGGAGAACTCCATGTCACGACAAGACACTTCAAAGAAACTTCCGGTACCTTCCAAACACCCTAACGACACAGGGCATGATTCATCAGGATTAGCCGCCTCAAGTAATAAGTGGGACACAGAAGGCAAACTACTTACTGGATTAGCTGTAGCAGCAGCTACTTCTTTGGTTATTTATTTATGGACCGGAGCTGAGTGGAATACCCCAAATATTCACTGGCTTCCTATTTTCCTTATGTTGACTATTATTTTTGTAACCATGCTTTTCTTGCGGAAAAAACTATGGCTTCTCAAAAATATTTCTCAGTTCCATTCGTGGATTTTTGGGGCAACAATTATTGGCGGAACAATTGCCTTCTTACTACCCCTAGCGATAGCAGATGATTTCACTAAAGATGGTGAAGGAACTGCACTACGTCAAACGCTTATTTACGCTACTGGCGGCCTACTCGGTGTCATCACACTTAGCGAAACTCGACGCAAAAACGATCAAGAAAAAAAGAAAAACAAGGATGAAAAAAAGAAAAACAAGCAAGACCACATTCGCCAGGTACATGCAGAACGTCGTAGCCGCTACACTAAGGCTATCGAGCAGTTAACTAATGAGAAAGCCGCCATCCGCCTAGGCGGAATTTATACACTAGTGGGGCTCGTTGATGAGTGGCTTGCGGATAAGGACATCGAAGAGATTAACAATCGACGCAAGGAAGGCCAGGTTATTATCAATAACCTCTGCTCCTACATTCGTTCCCCTTTCCTCGTCCCGGAAAGGATTGAAGAATATAAAGCTCAAGAGGAGCTAAACCTGCAGGGGGGATACAAAGCTATACCTTCCTCAGAAGAAGACTCTCCCCAGTCCTATGCTCCATACGAATGCTTTAAAAACTCTAGCAATAACCAAGATCGTCAAAATGCCACCGCAGTTCACGCAAAGCTTCGTGAAGAGCAAGATGTACGTCGAGCTATTTTTGCTGAATTAAGCAAGCGTAGTAGCACCTTCAACGAAGACAAGAACAGTGGGATAATCACTGCTACCCCCGGCGCATGGACCGACTTTGAATTCGATTTCAGTGGGTCACCCATTTTCTATCCTTTCTCCAATCTCACAATTGAGAAAGGTAATTTCTCGGGCAGCGAATTCTACACTGATGCAAACTTCAGCGGGACAAGATTCACCAGCGACGCAGACTTCAGCGAAGCGAATTTCAGCAGTGACGCAATCTTTACCGACGCAAAATTCGCCCAAAACGTAAACTTCAGCAATACCGCCTTCACCGGCGCGGTAGATTTCAACGAAACGAATTTCAGCAGTGACGCAATCTTTACCGACGCAAAATTCGCCCAAAACGTAAACTTCAGCAATACCGCCTTCACCGGCGCGGTAGATTTCAACGAAACGAATTTCAGCAGTGACGCAATCTTTACCGACGCAAAATTCGCCCAAAACGTAAACTTCAGCAATACCGCCTTCACCGGCGCGGTAGATTTCAACGAAACGAATTTCAGCAGTGACGCAATCTTTACCGACGCAAAATTCGCCCAAAACGTAAAATTCAACGGCGCAAAGTTCGCCCAACATATGAACTTTGGCAAAATTATCTTCACCGGCGCGGTAGATTTCAGCAAAGCGAATTTCAACCGTGACGCAATCTTTACCGACGCAAAATTCGCCCAAAACGTAAACTTCAGCAATACCATCTTCACCGCTGAAGCAGCTTTCAGCAAAGCGAATTTCAGAAGTGAAGCAATCTTTACCAACACAGAATTTGCCCAAAACGTAACGTTCAACGGCGCAAAGTTCGCCCAACATATGAACTTTGGCAAGACTGTTTTTAACGGTGAAGTGGCTTTCCGCAAAGCAACCTTCACTAGTGACGCCACTTTCAGTGAAGTAACCTTCCCCCAGAACGTATACTTCAACGAGGCAAGCTTCGCCTATACCGCAGACTTCACTAACGCAGAGTTTACCCAAAACGTAACGTTCAACGGCGCAAAGTTCGCCCAACATATGAACTTTGGCAAGACTGTTTTTAACGGTGAAGTGGCTTTCCGCAAAGCAACCTTCACTAGTAACGCGACTTTCAATGAAGTAATCTTCCCCCAGAACGTATACTTCAACGAGGCAAGCTTCGCCCGTGACGCGAACTTCGCTGACGCGAAATTTGTACAAAACGCGATCTTCCACAAAACAGCCTTTACCGGTGAAGTAATTTTCAGCAAAGCAACCTTCACCAGAAACACAACTTTCAGTGAAGCAAGCTTCCCCCAGCCTGTATACTTCAACGAGGCGATCTTCACCCGTGACGCGAACTTCAACAAAACGTCCTTCACCCGTAACGCGAACTTCAACAAAACGTCCTTCAACGGTGACGCGAACTTCAACAAAGCAATCTTCACCCGTGATGCTGGTTTCTTCCTTGTGACCTTCAACGGTGACGCGAACTTCAACAAAACCTCCTTCAACGGTGACGCGTACTTTTTCCAAGTGGTCTTTACCCATGAGGCAAACTTCATGGAAACGACCTTTACCCATGAGGCGTATTTCTTCGAAACAATCTTTACCGATGAGGTAAACTTCAACGAAGCAACCTTTGAAAAGAAGTCACCAAAATTTGTTGGTACCTACGAAGAGACAGCTAACACAATCAGATCACGATTTGCTGCTTTGGCTGAAGAACAGAAAGCACATAACTTTACGGTCAGCGATAGCAGTTTCCCAATTCCTCTGGGAAGAGCTGAGCTGGGCGGTATAGAATACCGCATCCCCGAGGGAACAGTACTCTTCGGCCCGGATTCTCCAAAGGATCAGCTGGGTAATTACGCCGTTCAAAGTGAGCCTGCGAAGCCAATAGATAAGTTTGATAATCAAGGAGAAACCCCCTCCAAGTAAGGCTCAATAGAAGAAGCCCCGTCTGCGCACCTTGTGCAGGCGGGGCTTCTTCTTTAACTAGCGCGAGCGCGCAAGGGCGGGGTCTCCCCTATGCTGGTTATAAGCCAGCACCGGAGCAGGAAGGGCACATCGCCATGAACCTCAACAAACTCTTAACCGCGCTACGGCAACGCAAAAACACCCCGGCGCACAACCTGCCGGCTGGGCGGCGCGAACGCTACACGCACGCACTCGAACAATTCCTCGACGGTCACCAGCCCGCCGTACGCCTCGGCGGGGTGTACACGCTCGCGAACCTCGCAGACGAATGGCTCACCGACGCATCCCTCCCCGAGCAGGTGCGCCACGAAGAAGCCCAAGCCATTATCGACGCGCTGACCGAGTGCATCCGCACGCCCTACCCCCTCGCGCAGAACCGGCAGATCCTAGAAGCAGACGAAGCCCCCGAAGGGTACGAAGGCGACTTTACGCGCGATCAGGAGGCACTACGCGAAGAGCAGCTGGTACGCCGCACAGTCTTCATGGAGTTCAGCCGCCGCCTCGCCGCGGTTACCGAGAGCACCGAAAAAGGCAACGAGGAGAACCAGCACGCAGTACCGTCAGTATCGCCCATGTGGGCTGATTTGCGCTTCGACTTTAGCGGCGCACCCATCTTCTACCCGCTACGGCAGCTGCACTTTCAGAACGCCGATTTCGCCTCCGCGACCTTCTACGGCGCGGCAGATTTCGCCTCCGCGACCTTCCACGGTGACACCAGCTTTTCCGCGGCACAGTTCACGGCTGACGCATCCTTCCACAGCGCGAACTTCACCGACTGGGTGGGGTTCAGTGCCGCACACTTCGCAGGCGCGGCAGAGTTCAGCGGGGCACGCTTTGCAGACGCGGCAAGCTTCGCGACCGTCACCTTCACCGGCGAGTCCGACTTCTCAGACGCGGTCTTCTCGGCTGCGGCTGACTTCGCGGTAGCCTCCTTCGAGTCCGACGCCAACTTCTCACGCTTGAACACCGCGGGCATAGCCAGCTTCGCGGCGGTCACCTTCGACGGAAAGGCAGTGTTCACCGCCTCCACGTTCCACGATGAAGCGCACTTCGCCGCGTCGGTCTTCAACCGTCCGGCGGTGTTCTCCAAGTCGCTGTTCGGCGGGGTCGCGCGCTTTGCCGGTGTAGTCACCAAGCAGTCCGCGATGTTCAGCAACGTACGCTTTGCGAGCGCGGCGGACTTTAGCGGGGCGTCCTTCACGCAGTACGAGGATTTTGGTGGGGCGCGGTTCGACGGCGACGCCACGTTCAGCCGGGCGTCTTTTATTGCGCTTCCGAGGACGCGCTATGAGATGGACTTCCCGCAGCACGCGAACTTCAGTAACGCGACCTTCGCGCAGGATGCCGACTTTAGTAAGGCGACGTTCACGGCGAGTGTTGGCTTTGGTGGGGTGACGTTTGCGGGGGCGGCGAGCTTCAACGGGGTGAGCTTTGAGGGCGCCTACTTCGCGGATGCGACGTTCGGTCAGAAGGCGGATTTCAGGCAGACTAGCTTCATGTATGTTAAGCCGTCCTTTGAGGCTTTGGATAGGCGGCTGCAGAGGGCACGGTTCTCTGCGCAGGCGGATCCGCAGGATTACCTGTTCGAGGCGCGTCCCGAGAGCCCGCATGGCTTCAGTTGCGGCGAGGCAACACTTCTTAATAGAACGTTCGTTCTCCCTCTCGGTGCGGTGCTGTACGACCCGGATTCCTGGCACGAAGAGAAGCAGGAGTACACCCGCATCAGTGAGCCTGCGCAGTAAAACCTAGCTCTCCCCTACCGTTGGGGAAGCTCTCACAGACCCCGCCACGTTGAATGTGTGCTGGGGTCTTTGCTAGTGACCAGTGACAGACCAAGCCCAGCCACTTTTACACTATGCTGAGTATGACCCGGTCCTTTCAACGATGACAGGAGAACTACATGCATCTGGCGCCCAGCACCGCGTGGGCTTGGCTGATAGCTTGCGCAGTCGTCATTCTGCTTTTCCCGCTCGCCGCGCAGTTCGGCAATCTCAAGGGGAAGCTGCCTAGCTTCCGCACCTGGGTTTGGGCTATCGCTCTCTTGGGCATTGTCACGGCGGGTTTTATGCCTTTCATCTTTGATCCTGGCATCACCCATTTTGAGGTTCAGCCGTTCATTTTCTTCATTACCGGCGCCCTGCTGGGCGTTCTCTTTCTTGGGGAGTTCCACCGCATGAACGCCCAGAAAAAGCTGAAACACCCCCAACGGGTGCACGCCGAGCGCCATACCCGTTACAGCAAGGCAGTTGAGCAGCTGGCGTATCCGAACCCGGCAGTTCGTGCGAGCGCCATCAGCACGCTTGCGGGTCTGGTTGATGAGTGGCTCGCTGACGAGCAACTCAGCGTTGAGGCGCGGCAGAAGGAGGGGCAGGTCATCGTCAATGCCCTCTGCGCTTATGTGCGTTCGCCGTTCGCGCGGGCGTTCAAGGCAGAAGCTTTTGAATCCGATACGCCGCCCGCTAACTATGCGGGTGATTTCGCTACGGATCTGGCGGCTTTTCGTGGTGAGCAGGATGTTCGCCGCAGCGTCTTCGATGAGATGAGCAAGCGCAGCAGCACCCTTGCTGAAAATGAGAAGGGCGAGGTGACGGTTGTCCCCGGCGCGTGGAGCGGCTTTGAGTTCGATTTCAGCAGGGCACCCATCTTCTATCCTCTCAGCAATCTCACGATTGAGAAAGGTAATTTCCCGAGCTCAAAGTTATACGCTGGTGCGGACTTCAGAAGTACGAGATTCATCAGTGACGCAGACTTCAGCGAGGCAACCTTCATCAGTCACGCGGACTTCAGCGGAACGGGATTCATCAGCGACGCGAACTTCTTCAGGGCGAACTTCACCAACAACACAAACTTTGCTGGTGCGGTCTTCACCAACGATACAGCTTTCAGCTGGGCGAACTTCACTGGCGAAGCGTATTTCAGCGAGGCGGCCTTCACCAACAATGCAGACTTCAGCGGGGCGACCTTCACCGGCAACGCGAACTTCGTCGAGGCAACCTTCACCAGCGATGCGAGCTTCATCGGGGCTACCTTCACCAGCAGCGTGGACTTCAGCGGGGCTACCTTCACCAGCGATGCAAACTTCGGTGGGGTAGACTTTACCCGCCGCGCATACTTCAGCGAGGTAACTTTCACCAACAACGCAGACTTCAGCGGGGTAGCCTTTGCTGGTGACTCGTACTTCGTCGAGGTAACCTTCACCAGCGACGCGAACTTCATCGGGACGACCTTCACCAGCAATGCATACTTCGGCGAGGCAACATTCACCAACAACGCGAACTTCACCGAAGCGGTCTTCATAGGCGCCGCATACTTCAGCGAGGCGACTTTTACCCAGAACGCGCGCTTCAGTGAGACGGCTTTCGCGCAGGTCGCGCACTTTAGCCGGGCTACGTTTGCGGGGCTCGCTGAGTTCCGTGACGCAACCTTTGAGGCAGGCGCAGAGTTCTATGGCGCGTCTTTTGGACAGACTGCAGATTTCTGCGATGTGTCTTTCGTGAAGAGCCCGCCGCTCTTCGCAGCTGAGGATGCTGACTCGGGCGAGATGTGCCGGGCGCGGTTCGCTACCCTGTCTGCTAGTTCAGAGGCTGCTGGTCAGGAGGCGCATAACTTCGCGGTGTACGAGGGCAGCCAGCCTATTCCGCTGGGTACAGCCGGGTTGGACGGCGTGGGCTACCGCATCCCGGTCGGGGCGGTGCTCTTCGATCCGGCTTCATGGGATGAACGACAGAAGGAGTACACGCGCATGAGTGAGCCCGCGCAGTAATATTCAGAGGCCCCGCCACGTGAATGTGTGGCGGGGCCTCTGCGCGTCTGATGGCCGCCACCGAGTAGCTGGGCACAAAATAAAAATGGCGCGAAAAACCCCGCTGAGTTTGTAGGCTCTAGCGGGGTTTTTCGATTCTTAGCTACCCGGATTCGTTTATCGCTTTTCAGGGGCATTACGCCATCCCTGAAATAAACAAACATAAATTGGATAGAAAAAATCCGCGGAATGTGTGTCATCTGCTAAAATCAGCAGTGACAACGCAATTCCGCGTTGTCTCTAAACCTCTAATCAAATAGAAAGGAGGTGAATCATATGGCCAAGAATTTTTGGCTGATTATCGAACGGGGTAGTTATGTAGCTACCTTGTTCGTCGGTCTGGTAGAGATGTTTGAGTTCGCATCTTCTCATCTCTTCTAGACTCCCTAGTGTGGGGCTGCTGGCAATGGTTCCAAGCATTGCTGGTGGTCCCACTTTTATTTTACTGTCATTGTACATAAGGACATTCCCTGCACATATGACCGTATACCTAATAATGTAGCGCATTTCTTAAGACATAACAACATGACGACACTAATTACGTGACCATTGCGCCTACCGTGAGAAACAATATCGGTCATTTTGAGAACTTCCAATCTTCAGCGCTTACTGTAGCCGCAGAGAAACCCCGCCTTCGCCTCTCAACCAGGCTAATCCCTCGTTGATGACCGAGCGCGACTCATGGCAAGCAGGTTTACCCTATGCTGGAAGGTGAACGTTCCTATCAGAGAGGACAGGAGAACCTAGTGCCCAGCAATAACACATCATCGGCTCCGGAAAACCCGGTAATCCCAAAAGCGCAGGAGAAGCCTTGGTATATCCAACACTTTACTAAGCTCCTCATTGGCTTTGGTCTGGGTGGCGGCGCGGTTGCGGTTCTTCTGCCTTGGATGCTGTGGTGGCACTGCGGCATGAGCTCCGGCAGTTCAGATCAGTTGCGCCTGCATCTGTTGTACGTTACTGGCGGCATTATTGCTGTTCTGACTCTTCTGCAGACTAACTGGAAGAACCAGGGTGACCGCCTCAAAATTGATGCGGATATCAAGAAGAATGAGCAGGACGCGGAGAAGAACGAGCGCGACCATATCCGCCAGGTTCATGCTGAGCGTCGTAGCCGCTACGCCAAGGCTGTCGAGCAGCTAGCTGATGAGAAAGCGACTGTCCGCCTGGGTGGTATCTATACCCTCACCGGGTTGGTGGATGAATGGCTTGCGGACGATAGCCTCACTAAAGAGAAACAACAGGAAGAAGGACAGGTCATTATTAATAACCTGTGCTCCTATATCCGCTCACCCTTCCCTCTTGCAGAAAAAATTGAAGAATACGAAGCCCGCAAAGCACTAGAAAATCTCCAGAAATTAGAATCCGAGAAGCTCGATGAAGAACTGTCTTCACGGCTCCAGAATCTACTTAAACGTTTTAAAGATTCTGACGAATACGAAAAGCCTAAAGATATCACCGCAGACTATGCAAAGTTCCACGAAGAACAGGACGTACGCCGCGCTATCTTCGTTGAGATGAGCAAGCGCAGTAGCACCTTCACGATGAATGAGAAGGACGAAATAATCGAAACGATTTCAGGAATGTGGAGTGATTTTGATTTCGATTTCGGCCGAGCACCCGTTTTCTATCCTCTCAATGCCATCACGATTGAGAAAGGTAATTTTTCTTCTGCTAAGTTCTACAGTAACGCGGACTTCAGCGAGGCGAAGTTCACCCAAACCGCGGATTTCAGCAGGACGACGTTCGCCCAAACCGCGGACTTCAGCGGGGCAAAATTCACTCAAAAAGCAGACTTCAGCTGGGCGAAATTTACCCAAACCGCGTACTTCAGCTGGGCAACCTTCGCCCAAAAAGCGTACTTCAACTGGACGGTCTTCGCCCAAAAAGCGTACTTCAGCGGGGCGAAATTCACCCAAACCGTGTACTTCAGCGGGGCGAAATTCACCCGAACCGCGTACTTCTGCTTGGCGAAATTCTTTGAAACCGCAGACTTTGGCGGGGTGAAATTCACCCAAATCGCGGACTTCAGCGAGGCGGAATTTTTCCAAACCGCGGCCTTCGGCAGGGCGGAATTTTTCCAAACCGCGGCCTTCGGCAGGGCGGAATTCACCCGAACCGCGGACTTCAGGAGAGCGATCTTCTTCCAAAACGCAAACTTCAGTAGGGCGACCTTTGAAAAATATTCACCACGTTTTGCTACTACTACCCACGGCGTATCAGGTGAAGCATACAGAGCGCGGTTCGCTGCTCTGTCCGAAAAACAACCAGCCCATGACTTCGCAGTACGTGAAGATAGCCGACCCATTCTTCTAGGTGAAACCGAGCTGGGTAACATAAAATACAACATCCCTATGGGAGCCATACTTTTTGACCCTTATTCCTGGGATGAGGAAAAGAAGGAATACACCCGCGTCAGCGAGCCCGCAAAGCCTCGTGAAGATTCAGATACCGAGGGATAAAAGCCCACTGAAGCAGACCTCACCGTTAGGCCCCGCCAACCCAGTGTCGGCGGGGCCTTCACATCTGCTCAAGGGTGAGTCACTGCAGACCACTTTTGCACTATGCTGAAGAGTGACCATTCCTCTCAGAGAAGATAGGAGCTTCCTATGTCATCGAACGATGATTCGCCAACGCCTCAGCATCATTCTGCAGAGCCAGACTTTCCCTCAGCCTCAAGCAAAAATTCCGAAATCGACACAGTGGATGCTTTGTTGCGAATTATATTTAGGTTGAACTGGAAAGATTGGGTATTGATAGCAACCATAGTTTTATGTCTGAGCCTCCACTATATTTCAATAACCCACAACTGCTCACCACTAGTGGTTGATATTATTAAGATTATTACAGTACTAATATCAGCATTCTTTATCTTCCGCAAAATATCAAACGCCTACAAATCTAAAGAATCAATTATTTCCTTCTTTAAGATTCACCCCATTCAGCTTTTTGTTTCAATTATTGCCTGCGGGGCAACAGTTGCATTTTTCTTACCTTTAATCCTGAATATATTTAAACTCATTGGAGATACGGACAAACTCACTACCGCTCTACTTGCTTTAACGGGTGGCATTATTGCAGTTTTTACGCTAATTAAAACTCATCAGAAAAACCAAAATGATGAGATGTCCCTACAGCTCGATAGAGAGAAATATGAACAGCAGAAAGAAGACCGCTCAAAAGACATAGAAATGCAAAATTCTCAAATGCAAGAACAAAAAAGGCAATTTAATAAGAAAATAAAGCAAGAAGCATACAGAAGCCGCCAAGAACGCACTCGGCAGATTCACGCAGAACGCCGTAGCCGATATACCAAAGCAGCAGAACAGCTTGCCCATGAGAACGCCTCTATCCGCCTAGGCGGAGTTTTTACACTCTTCGGATTGGCTGATGAGTGGATTGCAGATGAAAGCCTCGAGCCTCAGAAACGTCAAAAAGAAGGCCAGACTATAATTAACTACCTGTGTGCCTACATCCGGTCTGTACCTGCCAAGCAAACCGAGGCTAGTTTCAAAACAGGAAGCTACCCCCAAGATGAAGCAGAGATTCGTCAAACAATCTTCATGGAGATGAGTTCCAGATTTATCGAGAACAAAAAGAAAGTAGATAAAAAATCTCATATTACCCAAAAATCTTGGAACAATTTTATATTTAACTTCAATAATTCACATATTTTTTACCCCCTAAATGATTTAGTATTCTTTAATGCAGATTTCCAAGGAGCGAAATTTTACAGAGATGCAGATTTGAGCGACTCGCGGTTTTACCAGGAAACCCAATTTACAAAATCAAAATTCTTTTCATGTTACCCTTTTAAAGGTACAGAATTTTATGGAAATACATATTTCAATAAGTCGCAGTTCAACCCTCCAGGAGGTTTCACTCAAAAGATTGGTGAAGTATTTGAAAAACTTTCCAGTTCAGGACCCGTAAACCAGCATGACAACCACCCAACCGAGGGATACACGTTCTTTCGTTCAGTGTTCTATGAAGTGGCATCATTCCAAAAAGCTCATTTTTACACCAATGAATCGATAAGCCAGTCTTCATTTAATAAAGATGTCGACTTTCAAGAATCAATATTTGACGGAACCAGAGCATTTATTGAAACATCATTCAGTGAGAAACCCAATTTTAAAGGCACCCTATTCGCATACTTGATACCCGATATATTTAATAACTCCATATCACAAGACGGCAAAAAATTGAATAATGGAATAGCCACGTTGTTACAGGATAATAAAATGTTTTTATCTCGCAAAGAATTACCAGTAGGCGCCCGTTTATTTGACCCAAATTCTTGGAATTCTACAGACAAGAAATATGACCGAGTAAGCCATCCGGCTCTGTAGATAATCAGAAAGGCCCCGCCGGCCCACACCGGCGGGGCCTTTTCGCGCCCGGACCCTGGTTGCGGCACCCCCGGCGGCGAGCGCCTCCGCCCGTCCCGCGCCGCCCACAAATCCACCCCAAGCAGCCACCTAGCCCAACCACCTACTACCCCACCGATACACTAGAACCATGTACCGAATCATGACTGTCTGCACCGGCAAC
>ERZ773272.832-NODE-832-length-11989-cov-3.251299_pt1 | contig 11989 bp, 10 predicted proteins | sample MGYA00511891_ERZ773272 | MGnify/ENA primary metagenome ERZ773272 (study PRJEB29015, sample SAMEA2738150) | human oral metagenome | biome: human oral; feature: human-associated habitat; material: saliva | place: China | collected 2198 ...
TGGGATAAGCTTACTGAACAGCCGTTACGTTGACTGCCTGCGGTCCTCTGTTGCCGTCTGCAACTTCAAACGTGACCTTCTGGCCGTCCTCAAGGGTCTTGTAGCCCTCAGAGTTGATGCCGGAGAAGTGAACGAAAATCTCGCTCTTATCAGCATCGTCCGTGATGAAACCATAACCCTTCGTTGCGTTGAACCACTTAACTGTTCCGTTGTGCATTTTCTGCCTCCATGAAATAAAAAATAATCCGTAATCCCCCGGGGCAACAAAGCGCGCCACAACTCGACCATGGATGGAACTGCATGATCTCTGCCGTCGCGCGTATCCGTGTCCACTCAAATCACAATGTAACTATAGCAAACATTATGATGCGTGTCAATGCACTTTTCGGCTTTTTCTGTATTATTTTCACATTTTTCCGGCGGCTGTTTGTTAAAAATTGTACAATTTCACGGACAATAGTCTGTCAAATCGCCGCCGCACAGCAGCAGCTCAACCGCAAGCTGGTCGCTTAAGCGCCCGGATTTGTAGGCGGTTTCCAAGCCAGCCGCACGCCGTTCTGCCGCAACGAGGCCGCCGAGGGACAGCTGCCGCCCCATTTGCAGGAGTTTCCGCACCAGCCACTGGGGCTGTGCGCTGAGCTCCGCAATCTCCTTTTCCCGCTTGCCTTCCGCCGCAAAGGCTTTGACAAGACGCAATTGGCGGTATTGCCGGCTCAACATAGAGAGAATGCGCCCGGGTGACTCCTTGAGCGACAAGAGGTCGCCGTACAACGCAAGCGCCTGTGCGGTCTTCCGTTCACAGCTCGCCGCGATCATATCGAAGATACGGTTTTCCACCGAGACCGAAGCAATCGCCGCGACATCCTCCCGCGTGACCACCTCGCGTTCGCCGAGATAGGCAATCAGCTTCTCGAGTTCTCCGCTGAGTGCTTCCATGTCACCGCCGACTTGCGATAAAAAGCGCTCCAGGACCGACTCTTGAATTTTCTTGCCGCTCCGAAGCAGATAGCGCGCCGCCCAGAGCTTTAAATCCCGCTCGGAGGGATGTTCGCACTCGACCACCGCCCCGTGCTTTTGCAGCGCCTTATAAAGCCTGCCGCGCTTATCCACCGCGCGCTCGGAAAAGACCAAGAGCGTGCTCTCCGGCAAAGCGGGAATGTAATCCGCGAGCTTATCCGCGCTTCTTTGAAAGAGTCCGCTCTCCTCGACAAAGACGAGGCGCCGCTCCGCAAAGAAAGGCAAGGTATCCGCCGCGGCAATGATGTTATCTTCGCTCGCCGCCTCTTCCTGAAGCAGGCTCGCATTCATGCTGTCTGTCCCGAACCGAGAAAAAAAGCGGGCCTTATAATTCCTGCGGAGATAGCTTTCCTCTCCGCAAAGAAGATAGGCCCGCGAGAACGCACCGCTTTTCAGTGCGCTCTCAAGTTCTGCTGTACTCACTTTTTCTTATGGAAGGAACCGTAGCTGTGTCCCGCCTGCATCGTAACACCGCGTGCCGCCGCCATTTCACTCACGGTGACCAGCTGATAGCCGCGCTTTGTGAGCTCCGGAATTAAGCGCTCCGCAGCCGCCGCGCTCTGCGCATAGATGCTGTGCATGAGGATGATGTCGCCGTCCTTTACCTGACTCAGAACGACATTGACTGTGTTATCCGCATTCTTTGTCTTCCAGTCCAGGGTATCGATGTCCCAAAGGGTTGCCGAATAGCCCATTGCCGCAAGCGTGGGACGCGCCTGACCGCCGAGAGAACCGTAGGGCGGGCGTACCAGCGTTGCTGTCTGGCCGGTTGCCTCCTTAATGGCGCGATTGGTCTTCTCAATGGATTCTCTCACCGCAGCGCCGCTGAGCTTTGCGAGGTTCTCGTGCGCCCAGCTGTGATTGCCGAGCTCCATGCCGTCCTGTGCCATGCGCTGCACGGTCTTCTGATAGCGCGGAACCAAGTTTCCGACCATGAAGAAGGTCGCACGGCCGCCGTTTGCCTCAAGTGCCGAGAGAATCTGTGCATCGTACTTGCTCGGTCCGTCGTCAAAGGTCAGAGCAATCATCGGGCGGTTCGGGTCAACCTGCCGCACCGTTGCCGGTGCCACTTCCGCGGGCGTCTCGCCCTTCTTGACCACCGCAATGCGAACGCCGTCAATGTGGGTCCCCACACCGACCTTGCCCGCGTCCTGACCGTTCGTAACCCAGTCGAGCCACTGGCCGTTCACCTGTGCCTTGGTGTATACATCGTAGGAAGACGCAAGTTCTCCGTTCAGCCAGACGCGCACCCCCTCAAGCGGAGCCGTTCCGCCCTCCACGCCTGCAACCGCACCGTTTTCCTTGACGCCGGTCCAACCGCTGCCGCTCACATTGACCTGGTACTTAATGGTCCCCGACATTCCGGACGGCTGCTCTCTGAGTGCCGCGCGAAATGCCGTCGGATAGGTCCCCGTGCGGCTCAGGTAGTGGTTGTCTTCGGTCCAACCGGTCCAACCCTGTCCCTTGTACTCCATCTCATAGGCGAGGACTACCTTGCCCTCTTCCGCGTGAACCGGTGCGGTGAGATCTCCCGAAACATTGCTCATACCAAGCGCCATTGCAAACGAAAGTGCAACCGCAGCAATGCGCCGAAAAATAGACTGTCTTATCATAGCTTTCTCTTCTGCCTCCTCTTCTTAAATATTTCCCCCGTTTTGCCTGAGAAGCACAAAATGCCACGCAGCGAAACGCAAGTCTTCGCGCATGGTAAGCTCCATTATAACACGTTTCCCTCTCATAACCACCCCCAAAGCGGAAAAGTTTCGACGGAATGCGCTCTTGCCCGCCTCCCCGGTAAATGTTAGAATGAGAAAAAATACAGACCAGTTATATTTGGAAAGGAGTCCTATGGCCAACGAGGAGCAGAGAAATCCGAATCCGGGTGAAGAAAAGAAACCGGGCAATGTGGTTCTCTTCTATATTATCCCCTTTCTCCTCATCAATCTCCTGATCTTTTTCTTGGTGACCCTACGTCCCAAGTTTAAGCTTCATATTGAGGAGTCTTCCGATTTTCGCACGGCGGAAATCCAAGTGGAGATGCACCCGCGCCTGCCGCTCGCCGCATTTGAGGTCAAGTTGGATGATACACCGCTGAATCTCGAGAACCTCGGCGGTGGCCACTATAAGGCTTCGGTCGATAAAAACGGAACTCTGGAAGTCACGGTTCGCTACATCAACGGCATGCACCGCACCCAGTACGAGCACATAGGCTCCGTGGATGACCAGCCGCCGTTGATTTCGGGCGATGAGCTCGATGGCAATATGTTAACCGTAAGCTTTGACGATCCGCAGTCCGGCATTAACTACGACTCCATCTATGCCATGGATGCCGATGAGGAGCGCGTTCTTCCGAGCAGCATCGATGAGAGCGAGAACAAAGCCGTATTTCAGGTTTTGACCTCGCGCCTGGAAGTCCATGTATCCGATCAGCTGGGCCACGAGGCGGTTGCGAACTTCACCGAGCTCGATGCGATGGGGAACGGCGGCGACAACAGCCACGAGTACCACACCTACGGCACGGATGATAAGACCAAGGAAACCACTGCCGAGGAAGAGAGTTCCGCAGAAAAGAACAGCGGTAAAAGCAGTAAAACGCAGAAAAAAACGAGCAGCGCGTCAACAACCGCTGCCGCAAGTTCCAAGGCAAAAGAGACTTCCGCAGCCGCTAAGACCACGGCAGCTAGCTCTAAGGCAAAGGAGACTTCCGCGGCAAGTAAGACCACGGCAGCCAGTTCCAAGGCTAAGGAGACTTCCGCTGCCGCCAAGACCACGGCAGCTAGCTCCAAGGCAAAGGAAACTTCCGCGGCAAAGACGAGCAGCAAGGCGAACGCAGTGAATAACAGCGGCGCACCTGCGCCCGGCGAGACCATTTCCGGCGGCAAGGGCGGTCCCGCGGCGAGCGAGAACAAAAAAAGCGGATCCACCGCAGCCATTCAGACGGTAGAACCTCTGAATCCTTGAGCAAGCTCGGTTTTTCAACAGAAAAAAGCTCGAATCCGAACGGATTCGAGCTTTTTTGATTTCCGCTTTGCAAGCACGGGAAAGCAAAATTCAGAAAATTCCCTGCCACAGATTGCCGAGCGCGCTCAGCAAGAGGTTATTCCGATAAAGGAAATACACCCAGGGACTTGCCTCTACCTGCCCCAGTATGCCGCTGCCGATCGGCGTATACTGAAAGAGATTCAGGATGAGGAAGCCGAGCCAGAGGAAAAAAAGCCCCTCCGCCAAGCCCAGTGCAGCTCCCGCAATTTGATTCATGCCGTGAATCACGGGGAGTGCGGTAAACAAATTCAAAAAACGGAATACACAGTGGAGCAACATGCGAAACAGAAGGAAAAGCAAGGTGAAGCCGAGGTAATTCAGGAGCGTTCGCCCCAAAAAATCCGCGGCATACTGCTGAAACTCTGTCGCGCCGACTGCCTGCCAGGCTTCCGTCGTGTTATTTTTGCGGAGTCCCTGTTTAAAATTATCCGGTATGGGCAGATTTTCAATGACGCGGTCCTGTCCCGCGCTGTCTGCGGTCTGGCGATCCGTCACTGTGTCCAAGCCTATCTTTTCGGTAATATACCGCTCGGCAGCCGCCTGCATCCCCGTGTTTTTTGCCAAAAAGCTCGCCGTACTCGGGAGCGCAACCCGCGCAAACAGCGTCGTGAGAATCAGGGCAAGGGCGCTCACCGTGAGACGCAGAAAGCCTCTCCGGTGACCGTCCAGTGTCATTCCGAGCAAAAACAGAGCGATTAAGAGCGTGAACCAATTCCGGTCGAGCCAGGCTGTGACTTGTACCGCCATCAGCCTAAGAAATCCTCTTCTTTCAGGATTAAGAGACCGTCCTTATTATAGCGCTTCGAGAAGAGTCCGCTGAGCCTTCTTCCGAGCGGCGGTCTCTCCGCGTGATCTGCCGCCTCTTCGATCAAAATTTCCGCATTCTTTCGCGTGAGGCTCACACCGTCTTCCTGTAACAATTCAATTCTCTCATAGAGCGCATTCATGCTCTTTCCGGTCATAACGCAGTCTATGTTTCGCGCATATGCGGCAGCGTAATTCGCGAAGGCATCCTTCGTCAGGAGTTCATTCTCCTTGGCCCGCCTTCTCTCGGCATCGAGTTTCGCCCTGTCCTCCGCACGCGGTACCGCTCGCTGCGCGGGGCGCTGTACCTCCGCTTCCGCGCGCGCCGCCGGGACTGTCCCCGGTTCGCGGACAATGATTTCTTCCGCCACGCGGTTCAAAAGTTCTTCCGCGCGCCGTGCCTCTTCTTCCTTTCGCCGCGCTTCCTCTTCTCTTTCGGCCGTAGCTTTCGCTTCCGCCGCAGCGGCCGCGGCCTCCGCAGCCTTCCGCGCATTCTCGGCGGCTTCGCGCTCGGCAAGGCGTCTCGCCTCTTCTTCCGCGCGTCTTGCCTCTTCCTCCGCGCGTTTTGCCTCCTCTTCTTTGCGGCGCGCCTCCTTCGCTTCGAGCGCGGTCTTAACCGCCTCTTCCCGTAGGCGTGCCTCCGCCTCACGGAACTTTGCCTCCGCGGCAAAGTAGGCTTTTACATCCTCCCGCTTATCCGCGGTGTGGAAAACCGTCTCGACCTCCGGATGCGAAGCCCGAAGTCTGGTGAGCTGCAGCGGATTGTCAATAAGAAGGACGGTGCGCATACCGCCGTCGGCCGCGATGAGCTGAATCAGCTCGCTGAGGCTCACATCGCTTAAATCGCCCGCTTCTTCAATGATGAGGTCGCGTCCCGCGGTCTTCTCCGCCGAGTTTCGGACCCCGTAGACATTGAGTCGCTCTGCCTTTACCTTGGCAGCCGGGCGCTTAAAGCCGGTTACGGCCTGCGCCTCCTTGAGGCGCTCCACCGCAGACTGTAAGCCCTCCTCGGGCGTTCTGCCTTCAATCAGGGCATTGAAGGAGCCCGGTGTACGCAGCAACTTCGGCTGTCTCGGCACTTCCCGTCTTGCCTCCGCGCTCTCTTCGACAAGCTCACCCTCTTCCGCAGACTGTTTTTCCGCAGCGGCCGTTTCCGCAGGCTGCTTCTCTGCAGTGACGGCTTCTGCCTGAGACTGCTTCTCCGCAGCGGCCGTTTCCGCGGGCTGCTTCTCTGCGGCGACGGCTTCTGTCTGAGACTGCCTTTCCGCAGGCTGCTTGTCCGCGACAACCGCTTCTTCCCGAGGCTGCTTTTCCGCAGCGGCAACCGTTTCCGCGGGCTTTGTTTGGCTCGCTTTTTCTTCCGTCGCCGCAGCGCTCACGGCTTCCGGGCTTTCCTTTGCCGTCTCTTCAATCTCGGGCTTTTTTTCCGCCTCGATTACACTCTTTTTAATCTGTTCGGCTTCTTTGTCTTGCTCAATCCGACGGAGTGCCGCTTCTTCGCGCGCGAGCTGCTCTCTTCTCTCCTGAGCCGGGAGTTTCGGCAACACCTTGGTCTCGTCGAGTTTTGCCTCGCGCTGCCGAATGGCCTCTTCGGTCTCGGCCGCGCGCGCTTCGGCGCGCAGTTTTGCCGCCTCGCTCTCTTCCTCATAGCGCAGGCGATCCACCATGAGCTGTTCCGTTCCCGGGAACTCGGAGGTCTCGTTGCGCTCTCCGCTAGAGACCACATAGTCCCGCGAGAGGCGGGCGCTTTCTTCACGGTAGCGCTGCTCTACGCTGCGCGCATCCTCCTCCGCGGACGGGAGCGCACTCTCCCGAATCTCTGCCGCTGTCTCGCGCAACGGCTCTTGTACGGTCTCGGTGCTTACCGGCGTTGCTGCGGCTTTGGCTCTTATACCGTTCCGCTTCTCCTCTTCCAAACGACGAAGGTGCGCATCGATCTCCGCATCGATATCATTCTGTGCGGGTGCTTCCTGCGGCTTGGCCGCTTCGGTCCAGGAGGGGATTCCCGTCGAAGCCGCCGCCGGTGTCTGGAACGTCGGGACATTGCGATAGCGCTCTTCGCTCGGCGCAGCCTGCTGAAGCGGCGCCTGATCATAACTCTCTTCCGGATGCGCAAATGCCGCAGGCTGTGTAAACTCTGCAGGCTGCACAAACGCTGTCGGCTGCGGCTGCGTCATCGGTGCCGCGTACTGTTCCGCAAGCGCGGGCGCCGGCTCCATCCCGTACGGCTCTGCCGCGGTCTGATACGGCATCTGCGTACCGTACTCTGTCGCCATCATGGGTTGCTGCGCATAGGGTGTCGTAAACGGTGCCGGTTCGCGCACCGCATTCTGACGCGGCGCGGTGGGCTGATAGTAAATTTCGCCCTGCAGAATGCTCTGCTGATATTCGTTGAGCGGCTCCCCTTCTCCCTCGGCCTTTAGGCGCAGGGCCTTTTGCACCCACTCGCCGGTGCCGAAAAGTATGGTAATGCGGTCGCAAAGGTCCAGGCAGGCTTCCCGCATGCCGGCTCTGTGGTAGAGTTCCGCGAGTTCGTACATCCACTCATCGGAGAGTTCCTCGCTCACATACTCCTCAAGCGGCGGCATGAGCTGCTGCGGCTGTGCCCCCTTTGCCTTGAGTATCAGATAGCGGAGCAGCTTTTGGCGCGTATCCTGGGGCGCAAGTCTCTGAAACTCCTCAAAGCACTCCTCCGCCTCATCTATGCTGTTTACCTTCAGAGCGAGCTGCGTCAGCTTAAAGAGCAGCCCCCTTCCCATCGGGGTACGTTCGACCGCCAGAAGCAGAATATCCTTTGCCTCCGCGTACTTCCCGACCTTTTCATAAATCTCGGAGACCTGCGTCAGGAGACTTACATTTGACACGCGCCTCCAGTCAATTTTATCGGCGATCTTCACCGCCGTCTGATAGTCGCCAAGCCCCGCCTGCTTTCGCATCTGCTCTACTTTTACGTTCAGTTCGTGCTTGTCCATCCGCTTCCTTTCCGTCTCTCTAGAGCTCCGTTCTTCCTTCCAAGGCACGCAAGAGCGTGACCTCATCGATATATTCCAAATCGCCGCCCACCGGCACGCCGCTCGCAATTCTGGAGACCTTAATGCCGGTCGGTTTGACCAGCTTTGCAATGTACATCGCTGTGGTCTCACCCTCCAGACTCGGATTGGTCGCGATGATGACCTCTTCCACATCGCCCTCCAGACGGCGCATCAGCTCTTTCAGCTTGATGTCCGAGGGCCCGATGCCTAGCATCGGGGAAATGGCACCGTGCAACACATGGTAGACGCCTTCGTATTTTCCTGTTTTCTCATAGGCGGCGAGATCTCTCGTGTTCTCGACCACCATAATCTGTCTGTGATTTCGCTTGGTACTCTTACAGATGGGGCACAGATCCTCATCGGTCAGCGTAAAACATTCCTTGCAATAGCGCACATTCTGCCGTGCGCTGCGGATGGCGTCGGTCAAAGACTCGACGCGCTCCGGCGGCATGTTGATAATATGAAACGCAAGGCGCTGCGCGGACTTTCTTCCGACGCCCGGCAGCGCGGACAGCTCTTCCATGAGCCTTGTGATTTGTTTGCCGTAGTAGTCCATTGAAAGCCTTATTTTTAGAAGGGGAGGCCGCCGGTCAGCTTGCCCATCATCTGCTGGTTTTCGGTCTCCGCCATGCGAAGCGCCTCATTGACCGCAGCCTTGATGAGATCCTCCAGCATCTCGACATCGTCCGGATCCACCGCATCCTTGTCCAGCGTAATCTTGCTGACCTCTCTGCCGCCGACCACCGTGACACGCACCGCGCCGCCGCCGGCCGTCGCCTCGAATTCCTTGCTCTCGAAGGCCTTTGCCTGCTCCTCCATCTGCTTCTGCATCTTCTGGAGCTGCTTCATCATGTTATTTGCGTTGCCGGGCATACCGTTAAATCTTGCCATCTCTCTTCTCCTCTTCTCTCTGGTTTTGCGCCGCAGCGCTTAGCTTTCCCGCTCAATCGGGAAGTGAATTTGTTCCCGTAACTCTTCATCCGTAATGCGATAGCTCCGCGCCGCCGTTCCGCCCCGCACATACTTGGTGCCGAGCGAAAACGTCCGCCCGTAGCGTGCGGTCAGGCAGTCTTCCAAGGCCTTGAGTCCGCCGCTCTGAAAGCTCTTTTCGGTAATTTCATCCGGACAGCAGAGGGTCAGTCTTCCGCCCTCCTCCGCCGCGAGTTCGCAGCGATGTAACATGGGGCCGTAAATGCCGCCGATACTCTCTGCGATGCTGCCGAGCTCTCCGCGGATTTTCATAAAGTCCTCGTAGGCCGCGCGCGGCAGGGCAACTTCCTGAACAACCGTCCCCGCCGCCTCCGGAACCTCGGTCTGCCGCTCGGCTTCCGCCGTCGCCGCGACCGTCTGCACCACACCTCGTTTTCCGAGTTCCTGAATCCGCTTCTCCAGGCGCGCAATGCGGCTGAGAAGCGCATCGCCGTCCGTATCCATCTCCGGCTCCGAGAGCCGAATCAGCGAGAGCTCCGTGAGCGTTCGCTTGTCCGAGGCATAGCGGAGTTGCTGGGCCAGTTCCGATTGCACGCGAATCGCGCGAAGCAGCACCGCCTTGTTCGCCTGTTCGGCATCCTCCCGGAGCTGCTTCAGGCGCTCCCCGGCACAGTCCACCAACCCGTCCGCGCGCTCCGCGGTCTTTAAGACCAGCAGGTTTCTGAGATACCAGAGGAAATCCGCATTGAACTGCCCGAGCTCACGCCCTTCCAAAAAGGCGCGGTTCAGAATTTCAAGCGCTTCCCCGGCCCGGCCGCGCAGCAGCGCGCGAAACAGCCCGGAAAAGACCGAGACATCCACGGCGCCGAGTATGTTCAGCACCGCCTCGTAGCGTATCTCTCCGTCCGGACAAAAGGCCACGCACTCATCGAGCAGGCTCAGCGCGTCTCGCATGGCGCCGTCCGCCTGCGTCGCAATGTAGCGCAGGGCTTCCTCTTCCGCCTGTATCCCCTCGGCCGTCGCGAGTTCCCGCAGGCGCTCCGCAATGGTGTCCGCCGTGATGCGGCGGAAATCGTAGCGCTGGCAGCGGGACAGGACGGTGACGGGTATTTTACTCTGCTCCGTTGTCGCCAGAATGAAAATCACATAGGGCGGCGGTTCTTCCAGGGTCTTAAGGAGCGCGTTGAAAGCGCCGCTCGAGAGCATGTGCACCTCGTCGATGATAAAGACCCGGTATTTCCCCGCAGTCGGCGGGTACTGCACCTGCTCCTTAATGTCGCGGATGTTATCGACGCCGTTATTCGATGCCGCATCGATCTCCTGCACGTTCATGGAGCTCTCCGAGAGTATGGCCCGACAGGATGCGCAGACACCGCAGGGGTTGCCCCGCTCCGGCTGCTCACAGTTCACGGCGCGCGCCATAATCTTTGCGACACTCGTCTTACCCGTGCCCCTGGTCCCGCAGAAGAGATAGGCGTGCCCCACACGCCCGCTCTCGACCTGGTTGCGGAGCGCCGTGCAGACGGCATCCTGTCCCTTTACCTCATCGAAGTTTTGGGGTCTCCATTTGCGATAGAGTGCGACATACGCCATCTCAGCGGTCTCCGAACGAGAGGCCAAGGAGCCGCGCCTCTTCGACAATCGAAGAATTCGGATCCACCACCTTTAACTTGCCGGCCGACTCCTCGAGCGGAATGCTCGTAATCTCATTGTTCCGGATGACCACCATCTGTCCGAACTTGCCGTCGTAAATCAGCTTTGCCGCGCGCGCGCCGAGACGCGTGGACAGCACACGGTCATAGGGGTTCGGCGCACCGCCGCGCTGGGTGTGTCCCGGCACAGTCACGCGCACTTCCTGCCCGGTGAGCGCCTCGATTTCCGCGCCGATCTCATAGGCAACCGAGGGATAGCGCCGCGCCGCAAGCTTGGTTTTTCTCTCCTTCTTGCTGAGCGCCGCGGTCTCCTTGGAGATTGCGCCCTCCGCAACCACGATAATCGAAAAACGACTGCCCGCTTTCTGTCTCTTCTGAAGCGCCTCAATCACGGCGTGAATGTCATAGGGAATTTCCGGAATCAGGATGATATCCGCGCCGCCCGCGATTCCCGCATAGAGCGTGAGCCAACCCACCTTGTGTCCCATGACCTCGACAATGAAGACTCTGCCGTGCGATGCCGCCGTCGTGTGAATGCAGTCAATCGCATTGGAAGCAATCTCAATGGCACTCTGGAACCCGAAGGTCTCATCCGTGCCGTAGAGATCGTTGTCTATGGTCTTCGGCAGGGAGACAATGTTAAGTCCCTCCTGGCGCAGCAGGTTTGCCGTCTTCTGGCTTCCGTTTCCGCCGAGCACGCAGAGGCAGTCAAGCCCCAGCTTCCGGTAGGTCGCCTTCATGAGTTCCACCTTATTGTTTCCGTTTTCATCCGGCACCGTCATCTGCTTGAACGGCTGCCGGCTGGTGCCGAGCAGGGTGCCGCCCCGCGTGAGTATGCCCGAAAAATCACTCTTTAACAGCAGACGGTAGTCCTCATACATAAGGCCGCGGTAACCGTCCCGAAAGCCGACAATGTCCACGCTCTCGTACAGATTGTAGAGCGCCTTCGCAATGCCGCGCATGGTCGCATTCAGCGCCTGGCAGTCGCCGCCGCTGGTCAGCATACCGACGCGGATTCGCCCGCCCTTCTTCTCTGCCTTTGCCTTCTCCAACTTCTCTTTTTCTAACTTTTCTCTCTCTGCCATATCCGACTCCTCCAGACGCTTCCGTATGCGCAATTTCCGACCGCATACCTTTCAAAAGTATACGACAGATCTGCCTATATCACAAGAAAGCCCCACGAAAAAAATACGGCTCTGCCGTCTCTTCCTCTGTACATCAATCAAAAACAAACCGCACATCCCGCTTTGAACGGGAGCCATGAACGTTACCGCGGCAGCCAGCTCGGCGACGGCGATCCCGCATCGCCCGTACGCATTTGCTTAGTGCTGCTGCATTCCTGCCCTGACACGGTTCACAAAGGCACGCCGCGCAGGGGCCCTCGCGTCTACGCCGCTTACCGTGGGCTGCTTCACAGCTCTGCACGCCCGAGGCGGGATATCACCCCTGCTATGGCGGACTGCAGGTGCAGGGAACCGCCGTCTCCCCGGCTGTGCGGACTTTCAGTATACG
>ERZ773272.833-NODE-833-length-11986-cov-45.222194_pt1 | contig 11986 bp, 7 predicted proteins | sample MGYA00511891_ERZ773272 | MGnify/ENA primary metagenome ERZ773272 (study PRJEB29015, sample SAMEA2738150) | human oral metagenome | biome: human oral; feature: human-associated habitat; material: saliva | place: China | collected 2198 ...
TCCGGAACCACCGAGGCCATGATCGGGCGGATGCGGTCAACCACGGCATCCAGCTGCTGATCCGAGATGCGCCCCGCATGTTGGAAGAAGCCCGTCCCGTGGTCGGGGTCGTAGCGATCCGAGCGCTCGAGCATCTTCTTGGGGTTCGGGTGAATGTAGCGAATGCCTGCGAGCATCTTACGAAAGTACGAAGCCCCTATCCTCACTTGCTTCGCGTCACGAATGACCGGTACCTCTTCGCCGTCGATCAATAGCTTTTCGCCTGCGTATTCCGACGGTAGAAACGAGGTATCAGCTTCCCCCTTACACCCATGAGTGGGATCGTCTCCAGATGACTCGGCAACGTCCTTCCAGGAAAACAAATCCGCTCGGTCATCCAGAACACGAGGTTCCAGTATCCGTAGCTGATCGCCTTCCAGCACGTTCTCACCTGGAATCTCTGTCAGCCTCTGAAGGGACAGGTCGTAGGTGATCTGGCGCGTATCGACATCCACGGTCACTGTGAATGATGCTGAATCCGTACCAGAACGGAAGTATCGTTCCGGACCGCCCCAATTCTCAGAGGCAGCGGCCAGACCAAGCCTCGCAACATCACTCAGAAAGCGCAGGGCTGCCAGCAGGTTGGTCTTACCAGATGAGTTGGGGCCGACGACGAAGAGGCGCGAGGACAGGTCGAACTCGATGTGGGCGAAGTTGCGCCAGTTCGTGATGGCGATGTGCGTCAGCTTCACGTCGCGTCCTTTCGTTGCCAGACCGGGTGCGTCTCCAGTGTCCCACGGGGTGGGGGCACTGTCAGGACCACCACACGTTCTTCTTCTTGATTTCCCCACGAGCCCACTTCAGGTCAGTCGCAATTCCCTGCTTAACGTCCGTCGTGGCGTCACCGATTGCGGGCTGGGGCAGGTCGGCCAGGTCCGAGCGCCAGCCGTAGGCGAGCTTGAGGCGATTGATGCGCACGCCGTCGTCCAGGTCCAGGTGGATGCGGCGCTGGGCGAGGGGCTGCAGAACCGAGTCAATAAAGCCCTGAACCTCCGCGACCTTCGCATCGATCTCCGCGCGCTTTTTGTCAATGCGGGCACGCTCGCGATTGGCCTTCCTATCGTCGCCCATCACGGCGTCACGCTCGCGTCCGACAGCCTCCGATTCGGCCTTGAGGCGATCGACGAAGGGGGCCGCGTACTTGGTGAGGACCTGTCCGACGGTATCGGGCGTGTAGCGGTGCAGGTAAACGAGCGCCCGGAACGTGCCCTTCGGAGACTCGAGTGACCAGTAGACGGGGCGGCCGCTGTAGTCCCTTTGATGGTCGGCGGCAAATGACTTCGCCATGTAGTCCTCAAGCGCCCGCTCGGGGTTGGCCGGGATCACCGGTGGGACAAACTCAGCTGTGTTGCTGCCGTTCTTGACGGCCAGGCAGCGGGTCAGGAATTCAATGTTGTCACCCAGGTCGGAGGCTCCGAAAACGACGCGCAGCACCGCCTTGACCCGGCGCGAGGCATCGTCGTCGAAGGCTCCTCCGGTGACGGGGATGATGCCGTCGTCGTCGGGATCAAGGCGCGACTCGGCGACGCGGGCGCGGAAGTCGTCAAGGGACGAGGCCTGGTCTGCCAGCACCAGGCCGGGCACGTCAACGCTGTAGCGGCCCATCGTGACGCCAATGGCCCAGGAGATGAGTTCGCGCGCGCTGCGCTGGTAGTGCAGCCAGCGGTATTCCTCCTCGCTGCGCTCGGGCGCTCCCTTCGTGGGAGCGAAGGCAAACCGCGGGTTGTAGGTGAGGGAGACGCGCGACAGAGGGACGTCGACCTCCACCTCGTCCGCGAGACCGTAGACATCAGCCCAGTAGCGGTTGTTCTCCGTCTCCAGACGCTGCGCTTCCTCCGCGGTCTCGCAGCTGCGGCAGTACCAGTCGTCGAAGGCGTTCTGGAGCAGCGAGTGCCCGCCGCGCAGGTAGGGCGGCCGGGCAAAGTCCCACGAGGTCTCACGGGCATCCCAGTCAGCACGAAAGATCTCGATCAACCGCTCGACACCCACCGGTTCAAAGGACTCGGGTTCGATCCAGGGGAGGTTCTTCACCTGGCCGACCTCGAAGTGCGTTCCAGGTGCCATAACAGCAAGGAATCCCGTTGCGATTGCCGAGTTGCTCATTGAAGCAATTTCAAGCAGCTTATCTCGTTCAGCAACGATAACCGGACCCACGTCATTCGGTGTACTTCCCTGGCTGAAAAAACGAACGGAGAGCTCTCCCGATGAGACGCGCGACCAGGAAACACAGGGACGGAAGTAGCAGTCGGGATTTCGAATGACCGAGCGTGGTCTAAAGTCCCAGAGCTCACGGCCATCGTCCTGCCAGTTGATGACGTAGTCCTGGTTGCCCCACCACTTGCGGTACTCTCCACCCTTGTTGTGCGGGAACCAGCGGGCACCACTCGCTTTGGCGTCCTCGCGGTCGCGGGCGCGCATGTAGGAGCGTTCGGTGCTCACCTCGAACCACTGACGCAGGAAGCGCTCGTTATCCGCGGTTGCGAGCCCCTGCTTCGCGGGCGCAATCTCCCCCAGCGGATGCTTAAATGCTTCGATGAGTTGATCCGATAGATCACCCAAGAAAGCAGAATTTGGCATCTCATAAATTCGGCTTCTCGAAAGCAGGTAATTATCAGAAGACTCACCTCCTTGCATAGCACTCTTTAGGCGATCAATTCGCTCTCTATCTGACGGAGTCTTTGCTGTGTCACTCGCTCTTGTGAATCTGATAGCAAAATCACGATCACTTGAACCTGTCGTGTACACAGTTGTGGCGAAATCGAGGGCAACACCGGCAATACCTCTACCGAGATGGGCAACATTGAGGATTTGCGTAGCGGATAGAATCAACGAGCGGAACTTCTTGAATGTAATAGTCATCATCCAAGAATTTAACGAAAGGATTCCACATACCCCATCCCTTACTACGAGGGAAAGGGAACGTTCCATAAACATGGTTGCGAGATCCTGATATGAGCGAGCATACTGAGATTTTGCAAACGTCTTGAGCAAATCATCTGCCTTCTTCATGCCGAGGTACGGCGGGTTCGCGATCAGGGTCGTGTAGCGGCCGTCCTCGAGGATCTCGCACATGTCGGCGGCGCGCAGCCACTCCTCACTGTCCGCGCCGCCCAGCAGCTGCTGTCGCTCCCCCGCTTCGATGCGGCGCGCGATCTCGCGGAACAGCGCAGATGCTCCTATGGGCACACGGATCAGCGATCCGTAGGTGTCGGCGTGGCGGAGCTGCTCGATAAGCTGCGACATGCCGAGGGAGACTCCGTCCCCGGAGGCATCCGCGATCTCTGCGGGGCTCAGCTCATCGAGTTTCACGGACTCGACGTGAACAATCCTGGGTCCCCGCCACGAGGTCTCGCCACCCAGACGGGTCCGGCGTTCGATGCGCCCCAAGAAACCTGGATTATGCTCGACGGCCTTCATCGTCAGGGCGAAGGAGGCGAGCTGCGCCGCGCGCTCATCCACGTCCGCCCCGTGCAGGTTCTTCTCCATGATCAGGCGAGCGATCTGCCTGGTCGGGTATCCGGCCTCGACGTACATGTCCCACAGGACGTCGAAGGCGTAGGTGAGCATGTGCCCGGACCCACAGGCCGGGTCGATGACGCGGAAATCCTCAGGGTTGGCGATCGCCAGGCCCTGATCCTCCTGGCCCTCGGCAGGGCTCACCAGGTACTCGAATTTCTTCCGGAGCGCCGAGTCCGGGTGAGCACGCAGCCACTGCTTCCCCAGCGTATTCTCCACCAGGTAGCGCACCACCCAGTGAGGGGTAAAGAGCTGCGTGACGGGAGCCAAGGTGTCCTTGTCGATCTTGGCCTTCGACTCGTTGATCTCCCGCTTGCGGGCGGCGATGTAGAACTGGTAGAGCCAGCCGATCACCTCAACGTCCATGCGCCCGGACTCGTTCGGGCCGATCGCCGCCACGATATCGGCACGCACAGACTCACCAGCTGACAGTAGGTCCGTCGGCGGAACCAGGTTCGTCCAGTCGTCCGCCTCGGGGAATACGCCCGGCATGACCTGGTGCCACGAGGTGAAGTACTCGCGGAGCAGCAAGACGTAGGCGTCCAGGTCGCGATTATCGAAGAGCAGCTGCGCTACTCGCGCTCGCGCCTCCGCTCCGATGTGGCGATCGAAGTCGCCCCCGCGAGCGCGCTGCACGCACTCGGGCACACCCGTCCCCGACCCCTCCGCCGGTGTGACGACTCCGTAGTCACCCGAGATCCCTATCGCATCCATGTAGCGCAGGGCCGTCAGGCGATTGAACCACGAGTATGCAACCACCTTCGCGGCACCCAGCACCCGGTTACCACCGGCCTCGGCGTGCTTGTCGACAGCCTGGGTCAGGCGCGCACGGTCGGCGTCGCTCAGAAGAGGATCGGCCATCTTGCGCTCGATTGCCGCCACGGACATCTCGATGAGGCGCTCGCGCGAGGCGGACGCCAGGGACTCCAACGCTGAGGTGTTCATTACCTACTCCTTCAGGGGCGCAGCTGCTTACCGTCGTTCACAGCGGCGAGCATCTGCTCACGAACGCGCTCGATGTACTCGTTGACCTGATCCGGCGTCGACAGGAGGCCGGTCGTCTTCGGCAGCAGATCGGCCACGCGCACGATCGTCGGTCTCGGGGCAGGCTCTGTCGCCTCGTCCGCGTCCGGTCGCTCCGCAGGCGTCACCGGCGCGATCAATGCGGCGTAGAGCTCGTCCACACGCTGATCGAGCTGACGGCCGATTTCCTCCGCATGACCCGGCTTCGACACCGAATTCACCGCAGCACAGAGCCGCTCCATCACCGCATCAACCCTCAGCCGAGCGCTCTCCGAGGCAGCCTTGAACTCGGAGGAGCCGCGAATGCCCGCCATGGCCTCGTCGATGCGTCGCAGCACCTTGTCGCGCTGCGCCTGCACCAGCGCTAGACGCGCCGCGTCGATACGCCGAACCAACCGAGCAATCTCCTGCGTGCGCATGTACAGCCTGCGGTCCTCCACGAGCTTCCGGAGGTCTTCGATCGCCTGCTTGCCGTCCCCCGTGAGCTCAAAGACCGACAGGCTATCAGCCTCGGCCAACGCGTCGCGAAGCTCCTGTTCATGCTCCTCCACGAACTCCCGGTAGGGCATGAGGAAGTCGTCGACGATCTCGATCAGATCGTCGAATCCGCCGCGGATCTGCGGGGCAAGCATCTCCTCTTCGGTGTGCTGCGTCGTCGTGAGCGGCGTCAGCAGGTCAAGGGCTTCGGCGACCTCGTCGTCGAAGCTATACCTCTCGGACTTATACTCCTTGAGAAGCCTTACCCATTCGGCTGCCTTGACCTCAACCGCACGAACGCGCGAGGGACCATCCTGCGGGGACTCACCGGGGACAAACTGGCCGACAAAACGCTGGAAATCCGCGAGCGCTGCACGATCCAGGTGCTTCTTTTTCTGCAGCAGCACGCGCCCCTGACGGTTCACGTCGCGCAGGGCACCCTCCAGCTCCGTGCGAGCGAGAGGCCTGTCGTTCTCGAGGGCCTCGAGCAGCTCCAGTCGAAGGGCTGTCGCCACGATGGCCAGGACCGCGTTCTTGTCCCAGCCGAAGGGGGCCTGGCCGTAATACTCGATCGCGTTCTTCACGAACACGTTTTGGCCGTTGATCACGCGCGCCTGCTCCACCCACTGGGCGCACTCGCCCGCCAGACGCTGCGCGATATCCACGCCCGGATCGACGTCCAGCGTCGCATCCTCCTGATCGCGCAGGAAGGAAGCGATCTGCCCGTCCTTGAGGTTCGCTAGTGGCTTCGCCTCCTCGATACGGGGATAGACCTGCTGGGCCAGGCGAGTCAAACCTAGCTCAATCACATCCTTTGGCTCGTTAGCCGTCCCCGTCCTCACTTCCTGCCCGTCGACGAACAGCGATGCCCGCATAAGCGCATCCTTCACGGCCTCGCCGATCAATTGACGGCGCTGCTCGTTGTCTTCCTTATGCCTCAGGATGATGTGCTTACGCAGGCCCGATGCGGCGCCCGCCTGGCGCTTCACGTACTCCTCCGTCTGGCAGAAGACTCGCACGTCCTCGAGGATCTCGGAGCTGATATCCAGACCCAATGAGAGGGTGTCGTGTCGAACAACGCTCTCGTGGCGGATGCCCTCCTCGTCCAGGGACGACTGCGGCGTAAACACCGAGATCACCAGCGGATCGGCCTGTTCGCGGCGCCCGTCAACGAACAGGGAAACGCCCATGCGCCGGTTTGTTCCGGGATACACGAAGCTCGTCGCGGAGGTACCGACGTGTTTGCGGATGTCCGTGCGCAGCAGATCCGTGACCTCACGGGATTCCACGATGATCTGACTGATCTCGCGACGAACTTCCTTTTCTTCGTTCGTCATGTACGCGTAGGTTCCATCCGCCTGACGCTGCACGTACACCTGATCCGACAGGATGCGAAGCGCACGCTCAACACGCGTCTCCAGATCAGTCGCATCTTGATCCAGGGACCGGCGCAGCAGGACCGCAATATTGCGCGGATACGCCTGGAAGGAATCCACGTAGCGAACGAGCAGGAGAACCTTCAGCACGCTCATCGTGAAGGAGTCGCTCGTGCGCGAATCCTGTGCGGCGCGCCCAATATTGTCCTTCACGTCGGACTTGAGCATCGCCGCGATGCCATCGTAGAAGCGATCGAATGATGCGACCGTTCCGAGCTCGTCCTCCGTCAGCTCCTGCGCAATCTGCTGACACACGCCCAGCAGCGAACGCGCGCCCACCGACGAATGGCGGCCCGTGAATAGGTCGTTATCCGACAGGCCTCGCATCGCCTGCGTGAACATCTCGAACTGGTAGTCCACGAACGGGTACTTTGCGACGAAGCTATTCCTCGTCAGGTAGTTGTCGTACTTCTTCGTCCCCTCCGGGAAACGGAACATCGACGGGAAGCCCGCGCCGAGACGCTGCCACATGACGTCCAGCTCCGAGGCTCCCTGCTCGCTCTTCGTCAGGAGTCGGCGAGCGATCACGTCCGTGACCTCCTCCGTCGACAGGCTCACCTTGATCGCGAAGCGCCCCTGAATCTTGGAGAAGTCAGTGCTGCGGCGCTCGTTCATCTGCGCCGTAATACCACTCAGTTCCTCCTGCGAGGTCACAAAGACCCAGGCGCGACCGGGGCAATGTGTCGCCAGCTGCTCCGTGATGGTCTGCAGGTTCAGCATCAGCTGCGAGTCGTCGCCGATGAACTGGCCGACCTCGTCGACGAAGAAGGCGATACGCTGGTGAGGACCCTGACGATCCAGCCATGAGGCCACGTCCTGCGCAAAGGCCTCGGCGGAGAGGTTGAGCTGCTCCCGATAGCTGCGGAAGGGCTGATCCACCTGGTGTCCCAGGCGGGCCAGGGCCTTCGAGACAAGCGCCTCCGAAAAGACGGTGTTGACGCGACCGACCTCCCAGGTGTGCCCAGCTTCCTCCTGGTATGCCTCGCGGAAACGCGCCAGTTCTCCTCGATCTTCCAGGTCGCGCTCGAGTGCGCCAACTCCCAGATCCTTCGAATACAGGCCGCGCGCCTCAAAGTAGACCTTGTAGAAGACCTCGATCATCGCCGAGCCGCGTTCACGCGTCGACTTGTCATCCTTGGCGTCGATATTGAAGAGCACCGCGCGCGTGGGCGTGTGTAGGCTCCTCTTCAGGTCCGCGATAAGTGTCTCGTCGCCTGCGACCTTCTGTTCGAAGGCACGCTCAACATCTTCGCGGGTCACCGGCTGGCTGCCCGCCTGCTCACCGAGCAGGTAGGACAGCATCTTCAGCAGGTGCGACTTACCCGAACCAAAGAAACCCGCGATCCACACGCCGTTCGACGGAGCATCAACCTGGTTCCAGGCCCCCACGATGTCCACTAAGCCGTCGCGGATCTCCTTCGTCATGACGTATTCGTCGACCTCGGAGGCGACCTTCGAGACGTCATCAGCCTTGACGACACCGTCGATCGACCGGAAAATATCCTTCGCGTACAGGCCCTTCATGTCCATGCGTCACACCTTTGTCTTTCAGTTCGCCGACGGTTCTAGAGTAAGCGAAAAGTCCACCAAATCGAAAGCTCGGTAGTAGTTGTCCTGGGAGATTCGATCGAAGAGGACCAGCGCCGAATGAGTGGACGGCGACTGGTGGTACGACCCCGGGAAGGTCACAACCAGCGGCACACGCCCCAACAGGGGCTGCAGGCAGTTCAACAGCAAATGCGTGCGCACGAGGGGGAACAGGTGGTGCACCCCGGAGAGCATGACGGCGTCAACGCTGTCCTCTCCCCCGGCCTCGTCCACGGCCTTCTTGATAGCGGGCGCGAGCAAACCCTCGACGTCGATTACCTTGCTCAGCGCATCCCGGAAAGTCTCCGGAGGCAACGTCTGTTCCATCGCCAGCATCTGATCGAAAAAAGGAGAACCCTTCCAGATGTCCACCGCGAGCGCAAACACGTCGACATCGGCCAGGCGGTAGCGCTCCTCGCGCAGGCGGCGACGCAGCCGCGAGAGCTCCTCGTCGACCGTCGGCTCCCACTCCGGCTTGTAGCGCAGAACAAAGAAAGGGACCTCGTTGCCCAGGCCCTCCATCTTCTTGAAGCGCTCCGACGTGAGCACCCGGAAGGCGCAACCAAAGGTCTCCCTGAGCGAATCCAGATACGCCCCACGCTTCAACACCGACCGTACCTTCCTCTCGCGCAGCGCCCCTTACCGAGCCTCTCTAACCGTACCTTAGGCCACCCACAATTGGAGCCGGATCACGGCTCCCGCGTCACATTTTCCTGAATAAGTGTCAGTCAAGGACATCAAACTGGAACTGAGCAACCGGGAACGACTCCTGCATCGGCCACCCCCAGGGCTGGGGAGCCGCGTTCACCAGGCGGGCAACCCCCACGGGGACCACAATCGGTAAAGCAGCCCCGGCCTCGTCGATGAAGCCCACGTCGCGCATGCAGCGCAGAAACACGGAGCGCACTTTCTGCCCACTCTTCACCGTCAGCGTCGACATCGCGGGATCCACCCTGCGCTGGCGCTCCACGAAGTCATCGATGTCCGACGCTGTCAACGGAGCCTCATCGACGACCAGGCGCGGCCACGCAACCTCGCGCGCGCACGCAGCGAACACGTAGGACTCCGTCACGAGAGCCAGCCACATGACAAGCTCCCAGCCATACTCGCGACTGGCAACAAATCGGAGAGCGTTATCCTCCAGGAACGACAGATGCTTCGTGGTCGCACTGGCCAAGCGGCGCCGCGTCGACTCCGAGCCGGCAACAACAAGGTTCTGCTCGAACAACACGTCGCTCGCCTCACGCGCGCTCATGCCCGCGGCCATCAGCTCGGCCGCCTCGAACGTTCCTGCGTTCGTCGCGCCGCCCACCGTGATAGTCGAGGCCAGTCTGCGATCCGACACGACGCCACCTCTCACGGTCTACCTCAATAAATGCGGCGGTTACCCCGCCAAGAACCTCACTATCATCGCACACGGTTGTCCCCGCGCGGACAGCCGCGCGGGGACAACACCATGATCGTTGCTGACACTAGCTGAGCCAGGTCGGCTGAACGTGGCGGAAGAGCACGACGATCACGACTGGCACGCAAGCAAGCAGCAGAACACCCAGAATGTAGTGCCAACCCGGAACGGGAAGATGAGCAACAAGCCAGGCGCTGACGCTACCCGCGCGCCCCGTTGCAAATCGGCGCTCACAGAACTCTCGAATCATCATGCCAAGGGCAAAGAAGCAGAGCACGGCTGCCACAAGCATCGCCATAAAGACCACTGAAACATAGGGGAAGGCGCTTTCAGCACTGAGCAGTTGGAAGGCATCGGCGAACGGTACCAGTTTCTCGTCTCCAGCAGCTTCAGACAACATTCGATTCAGATCCGGCATGGACAGTCCGGATTTTCCCGTCGACAAGGTGAAGCACGACCAGTACGTCGCATAGGTAGACGTCACCGCGAAAATACTCGCAACGATGGAGGAGCCCAGAGTCTTCGACAGGTGCCTACACCGCAGGGACAGCCCTGCGGTCAGCAATGACGTCGTCATCAGAAACACAGAAGTGATCACGAGGAAACTCAACAGAGTCTCGTAGTACCTCAAAAGGAAAATCGCGATGACAACAAAGGCAACAAAGCCAAGCCCCAGGTACAGCCACATGTCCCCATCGCTATCTGCACTCCCCCGCCTGCTCTCACCGGCAACATTCACATGCACAGAGTTGTCATCGCCAATATGGGCATAGTTCCCATCTCCAGCAACCGTGATGACGTCACCATTCGCAGCCATCACCTGTTGGGTTACGGTGCCCCCAAATGATTCGGTAGGTCCCAAAGTCATCGAGCCATCCGGTACCAGTCTCGCCAGAATGATCCCGGAGAGAACACCGGACACAACACCAATCACAAGTTCAACAATCCAAGACACGATATTTCCCTTCACATCGATCACGGTCTTCATCGACAGCATCTGACTGTCAAGCAGAGAGTATGGGTAGCCATGCACATCTGCGTACACGCGTCAAACGCCAGGCTTGTACTCGCTGCTCAGCGAGGAGATACCCACGTCCAAAACCAGGAATTCCACTTCCCTCCGCACATCCGTGCGGTTCTGGGAATGCGGGTGGGAGGATTTGCGTGATCGTTACGCAGCATTCTTAGTGTTTCGTGTCGTTTCTGCGCGTACCCTTATTAGAAGAGGCGCGCTCCCAAGGGTGGGGTCGCGTCGGAGGACACCTCACCGTGGCGGGCACACACACCATGAAGGTCCCACCCCCATCCGAGCAACCCGTCACCGAGGAAGAAGATCAGGCCTTCCTCACCCCATCATCACGCCGCAAGAAGCGCTCCCTAGCAGCCAGGAGAGCAGCACTACGCCCGTGGGTAATGAGTATCGGACTCACCGTACTGGTGGCTGTGGCAGCTGTTGGTGCCTACACGCTGGCTGCGAGCATCGCCTCGTGGAACGATCACCCCAGCACCGTGGCAACACCCACCGTGCGCCCCGCGCCCATGCCGTCAGCATCGAGCGAACCCGCCATGTCGGGCGGCTACAAGATCGGCCCCGACGGAGTCCTCGGGCGCCCCACCGAGTTCGGTGCAGAAACGTACACAAAGTCGGAGCTACCTGAAGAAGCCAAAGAAAACAGGCTCTTCCGAGTTGAGTGTGGGTGACCAGGTGTTCGTCGGGGGTTGCGGGTAGAGGTCGAGGTCCTTGATGATGAGCGGACTTCCAGCCATGCCGTCACCACAGGACGCAAGCAGAGCCCCACAGGGGCATGCACCAGGCATCGATACGGATTCGCATTCACAGCCGTTCGCGGATTCCGCCATCAAGTAATTTTGGGAGCCTAGTACCCTCGCGCCCACTCTCGCAGCGCCGCTTCGACGACCTCGGACGCGTTGTCGTATCCGTCGTAGGTTGCGCGTAGCATCGCCGCCTCGTACACGTCCTCGTCGATGCGCACCGTGAATTCGATGACCGACCCTCGAGGAGTGACTCTCTCGACCATGTCCTCCTGCTGGCCCAGCTTCGATCCGAGCGTCAGGCCGATATCCTCCGCCCACCGCCGGATTTCGGCGTTCTGTTCCGCCATGCTTGTATCGTCACGCTTCGTCATAGTCATATGTCTACTTCACGGCGGGGTTCCTTTCTTCGTGGCACGCCCAGCACCCCACTCGTCGATGACCCGGGGACCAGCCACGGCCTCGTCAATCCTAGTGCGCCTCAGGATCACACTCGACGTCGCGCACCCACTCACGCACCGCGGCGCGGAGGGCTCCCGACCGTGACGTGATGCCCTCACTGGACGCGCGAGCCATCATGGCGTCGAAAATATCAACATCAAGGCTCGTGGTTACGGCCACTCGCTGCGGGGGCACCGGATGACGCGCCCGCTCCTCGCGTAGGAAGGCCACAAGTTCTTCAGCTTCTCCGGATTCAATGAGCCAGCGTTGGAGGTCGGCCTTCATCTTC
>ERZ773272.836-NODE-836-length-11982-cov-4.952461_pt1 | contig 11982 bp, 7 predicted proteins | sample MGYA00511891_ERZ773272 | MGnify/ENA primary metagenome ERZ773272 (study PRJEB29015, sample SAMEA2738150) | human oral metagenome | biome: human oral; feature: human-associated habitat; material: saliva | place: China | collected 2198 ...
ATTTTCTGGCTAAACATACTTGGTGCTACCATACACCAAATACTTATCTCATACCACATTAAGCCTTGTCTTAAACATAGAGCTGGACATTACAATGCTTTAAGATCCTAAAGAACCTCCCTATACATTTCTATGTACCTCTTAGCTGAATTACCCCAAGTCATATCATGATCCATTGCATTTTTCATTATATGCTTCCAAGTTTTCTGGTCATAGTTGTATACATCAAGTGCTCTCTTAATAGCATCTAGCATATCGTATACATTATAGCTTTCAAATGTAAAGCCATAACCCGTCATCCTAGTAGGATCAAAAGGATCTACAGTATCCCTCAAGCCTCCTACCCTATTTACTACAGGTATACTACCATACCTCATAGCTATTAGCTGGGATAGGCCGCATGGTTCAGACTTGGATGGCATCAAGAATATATCTGAACTAGCATATATCTTTGATGATAGTTCATTAGAAAACATGATGATAGACCTCATCTTGTCATGTCTCCTATATTCCAGGTTCCTTAATTGTTCTTCAAAGTATGGGTCACCTGTTCCCAATATTACCAGCTGGGCCCCCATATTAAGGATATGCTCAGCCGCCTCCACAACAAGGTCTATACCCTTTTGTCCTGTCAACCTAGTAACCATACCTATCATTGGTATATCATCACTTACCTCCAAGGCCATTTCTTCCTGGAAGGCAAGCTTATTTTTTATTTTCTTGTCTAGAGTCTTTAGCGAGAAGTTTTGACTTATCATATTATCACTTTCAGGGTTAAACTTATCATAGTCAATACCATTCACTATCCCCCTAAGCTTCCATCTCTCACTGGATAAGACTGGACTTAACCCAAAGGCAAAGTATGGGTCTAATATTTCATTTGCATAAGTCTCACTAACTGTATTTACCCTATCAGCTAGCTGTATAGCACCCTTCAATAGGTTTATATCCCCATCAAAAGTCAAGGCTCCTAGGTACTCATTACCTAAACCAAATAGGCTTCCTAATACATATGGATTGTACTTGCCCTGGAATTCTATATTATGAATTGAGATTACGCTCTTCATATCCCTATAGAAATCATATCCTTCTCTCCTATAAAGGTCTAGATATACGACCGATAGGGATGCATGCCAGTCATTGGCATTCATAATATCAGCCTTGAAGTCAATGTGTGGCATTATATCCACAGCTGCCTTAGAGAAGAAGGCAAACCTCTCTCCATCATCTGGTTCACCATAGGTCTGGTACCTATTAAAATACTGTTCATTGTCTATAAAGTAGAACTTAATACCCTTGTATTCAGTTTCGAAAATACCACAATAAATCTGCTTCCAACCCAATGATACATATATATATTTCACAAAGTTAATATTGTACTTGTTCCTGTCAATTGATGAATAAAGTGGCAGAACTACTCTTGCGTCCACACCACTATCATTCAAGGCCGCTGGTAAGCCACCCATTACGTCTCCCAATCCTCCAACTTTTACAAAGGGAGATGCTTCCGCAGCAACGAATAAAACTTTCACTCACAACACCTCTTTCTGTATGTGTTCAAAATTATATCTATATTTTAATTCATATATGTTAGGACCCTAGATAGAGTCCTAACATAGTATTAGCATTAGATTGTCTTCTTCTTAGGAACTATAAACTGACAGTTTCTATCACCCTTTAGCTCCTTACCCTCTGTAACAAGCACTTCCTTGTCAGTGATTACATATTCTAGTTTAGCACCTTCCTTGATAGTCGTGCTAGACATCACGATACAATTTTTAAGCTCAACACCCTCTTCAATTGTTACATCTCTGAAGATTACTGAGTTTTCAACCTTTCCATTTATATGGCAGCCATCAGCCAAGATAGAGTTAGATACGTTTGAATTCTTGCCATAGCTAGTTGGTACACTGTCCCTTACCCTTGTTAGTATTTCAGTACCAGACAGGAATATTTCCTTGCTTATTCTTTCATCTAATAGGTCCATATGGAAGTCATAATAGCTTTCTAGGCTATTTATTACCTTACAGTATCCCTTTACCTCATATGCATAGACATTCAGTCTGTTGAAGTTCTTTGATATGTAGTCTCTCACTATATCTTCCCAGCCTAGTGTGATTCCCTTTTTAATAATTTCATTCAAGAAATCCTTGTGCATGATTGTTATCTTTAATAGGGTATTACATTCATAGTCTGCCCCATCCTTGTGGTAAAGTGAGTCGTAGGCCCTATTCTTATTGTCAAGAATCATTTCAATTTCATCCTTTTCAGGCTTCCTCTTAACTACTGCTACTGTCACATCTGCATTATTTTCTTCATGGTACCTAAGCAAGTCCTTGAAATCAATATTACAGATGATATTAGAATCTGCAATTATACAGTAGTCCTGAAGTCTACCCTCCATATACTGGCTTGCATTACTCAAGGCTTCAAACTTATTCCTGGCTAGACCTGTATCAGAAATAGCTAGTGGAGGTATAATTTTTAGACCACCATTTTTTCTATTTAGATTCCAGTCTTTACCCCAACCTACATGGTCCATTAGGGAATTGTAGTTGTTAGTAGTCAAAATACCAATGTCAGCCACATCAGCCTTTACCAATAAAGAAAGGATAAAGTCGACAATCCTGTACCTACAAGCTACAGGTAGGGATGCTAGGGACCTATTCTTTATTAAACCTTCTAAATCATAATTCTTGTAATTATCTGCAAATATTAAACAAAATCCGTTCATACTATCCCCTCCTACTTCTTTTTGAATGTTTCCTTGTCTTTGACTACATCCTTGTTGGCTACAACAGTGATCATATCCTTACCAAGTTCTATTTTTTCATGACCAACTACAGCACCTTCACCTATAATAGCATCTTCAGCAACTATAGAATTGTATACCTTGGCATTCTTGCCTATAACTGCATTCTTCATTATCACACTGTTTACTACCTCTGCACCCTCATGGATATATACACCAGATGATACAACAGATTCCTTAACAGTTCCGCTTATGCTACTTCCCTCAGAAATCATGGCATTTGATAGCTTGGCCTTTGGTCCAATGTACTGGGCCATAGATTCATAATGCCTACAGTAGATTCTCCAAAGCGGATCATAGATATAGAAGTTGTCAGCATTGTTCAATAGGTCCATATTAGCCTGCCATAGACTCTCTATAGTTCCTACATCCTTCCAGTAGCCCTTGAATGGGTAGGCGAATATTTTCTTTCCATCGGCTAACATCATCGGTATTACGTCCTTACCAAAGTCATAGCTAGTATCTTCAGCATTTTCACACTTTTCAAGGTATATCTTTAACTGGGACCAGTTGAAGATATAAATACCCATCGAAGCCTTAGTTGATATCGGCTTTTCTGGCTTTTCAACGAATTCACTTACAGAAAGGTCTGACATAGTATTAAGGATACCAAACCTACTAGCCTCTTCAAGTGGAACATCTATATGAGCAACTGTTAAATCTGCCCCCTTAGACTTATGGAACTTCAACATTTCATTGTAGTTCATCTTGTATATATGGTCACCAGAAAGAATTAATACGTATTCTGGATCATACTGTTCAATATACTTCATATTCTGGTAGATTGCATTTGATGTACCCTTATACCAGTCACCTGTCTCTCCACCTGTATACGGAGGAAGGATTGACAAGCCACCGTCCATCCTATCTAGGTCCCATGGGGCACCATTTCCCATATAGCTATTAAGCTCCAAAGGCATAAACTGAGTTAGGACCCCGACTGTAGATATGCCTGAATTCACACAGTTTGATAACGGAAAGTCGATTATCTTGTACTTACCACCAAATGGAACTGCTGGCTTGGCCATATTCTTTGTTAGGGATTTAAGCCTAGTTCCCTGACCACCTGCTAATAGCATTGCAACAATTTCTTTTTTTAAACTCATAGCTTTACCTCTCTTAACTATTTATTTTTCTACCAGATATAGACTTCCAAAAGATCCGATATTGACCTCTATATGGTAGTCAAACCCATTAAACTCTGATTTTATTGAATGAATGTTTCTGTTTACCAAGCCATCTCCACCGTACTTCTTGGCGTCACTATTCAATAAGACCTTATATTTTTTATCGGAGCCGACCCCGATTTTATACTTTTTCAGCTGCTGTGATGAGAAGTTGCAGATAACCAAGATCTCATTGCCCTTGGCATCATACCTAGTGAAGGAAAAAACATTATTTGTATTGTCATCCACAGTATTCCACCTAAATCCATCCCAGTTGGTATCCAACTCCCATAGTTGCTTATGCTTGGCATATATGGCATTTAGGTCTCTGACAAACTTCTGATGTGTTGCATGTAATGGGTAATCTAAAAGAACCCAATCTAGTTGCTTTTCATCATTCCATTCTATCACCTGGGCAATGTCCGTACCCATAAAGTTAAGTTTCTTGCCTGGATGGCCATACATATAGGCTAGGAATACCCTCAGGCTCTTAAACTTGTCCTCATAAGGGACATAGGCCTTTTCAAAGATAGACTTCTTTCCATGTACCACCTCGTCATGTGAAAGAGCTAGTATATAGTTTTCACTAAAGGCGTATGTAATGGAGAAGGTCATGCAATTATGTATTCCAGACCTAAAGTATGGGTCAGATTCAAGATATTTTAATGAATCGTTCATCCACCCCATATTCCACTTAAAGTCAAAGTCTAGACCACCGTCCTTTACAGGATGAGTCACCTTTGGCCAGGCTGTAGATTCTTCTGCTATCATCATAGCTCCTGGGAAGGTATCATGTACATGTTCATTTAGCTTCTTTAGGAATTCAAGAACTTCTAAATTTTCCTTGCCCCCATATTTATTTGGTCTCCACTCGCCACCCTGTCTAAAGTAGTCAAGATATAGCATTGATGAAACTGCATCTACCCTTAGACCATCTATATGGAACTTGTCTAACCAATAAACAGCATTAGATATCAAGAATGATACCACCTCATTTTTACCATAGTCAAAGACCCTAGTTCCCCATTCTTTGTGCTCCATTTTTAGTGGATCTGAGTACTCGTAGGCATATGATCCATCAAATTCACATAAGCCTGATTCATCCTTAGGGAAATGTCCTGGTACCCAGTCTAGGATTATACCTATATTATTCTGGTGTAGCAGGTCAACCAAGTACATAAGGTCTTCAGGTAATCCATACCTAGATGTAGGTGCAAAATAGCCCGTAACCTGGTAGCCCCATGATTTATCATACGGATGCTCCATCAAAGGAAGTAGCTCAACGTGCGTATACTTCATGTCCTTTAGATAGGCAAGCAAAAGTTCTGCATATTCACGATAAGAGTAAAATTCACCATTGTCCCTGGTCTTCCAAGTCCCAAGGTGTAATTCATATATATTCATTGGACCGTCCTTAGGAACCTTCCTGGACTTCATCCAAGCCTGGTCACCCCATTCATAGTCATCAAATTTATATACCTTAGATGAGGTGTTTGGCCTTGTTTCAAAGTGTCTTGCATAAGGGTCGGACTTGTATAGGGTCCTTCCGTCTTGAGTTTCAAATACAAACTTGTATGCATCATACTGCTTGATATTTTTTATACGGCACTCATATATTCCTGAATCTGTAACCTTCTCTGCCTCATATACAAATGGGTCCCAGTTACAGAATTCGCCTGTCACATATACCCTCTTGGCACCAGGAGCCCATACCCTAAAGGTGCATTCGTCACCGTCAAGGAAGGAGCCCATATAATCGAAGGCCCTGTAATTGGTACCTTCATGGAATAGATACTTAGCCAAATCGTTCTTTTGGTCTTTTTTCATACTCTTCTCACCTCACCATTTATGATACTTCTATATCGACTCTATTAATTATTTAATAAGTCGATAAGATTTAGTCGATTAAAATTAGGTATAATCAATACATCATACCATTATAATTACATACATCATACCATAAATAAATGCTAATTTTCACAAAATAATGCAATTTTTTTCCTATGAAAATCTTTATTTTTAGGAAAATCGTTTTTTCTAATGCTTTCGATATAATTTTAATAAAATAAAAAAAAATTCATCAAATTTACACGAAAAATCTCATTGTTTTGGTATATAATATATTATAAAATGTATATTAGAACTCGATTACTATTTAAATAATAAGTTTTAAATAAGCTTTTAGTCTTATTCTACTTACATTAATTATAGGGTTTATGATATTAGGAAAATAATACAAAAATAAAATAGAAAATACAGAAGAGGATAATATGAGAAAAGTAATTTACAGACAAGAAATTGATAAGAAGCCACTTGGAGGTGTTAAAAATAACGAAAAGACAAGCATAGACATATATATACATGAATCAATTCACTTCCAATCTTTGGAATTTGTATATTTCAATGATAAGTCTCCATATGACTTAAAGAGGATACCAATGACTATACTAGAAATCGACCAGGAAGACCAGTTAAAATACCAGGGCTATATAAGGTATCATGTAGATTTAGGACCACTTGAAACAGGTCTTTATTTCTACTATTTCCAGTTAAACTACCATGACTGTAGTCATAATATATCCAAGATTAACTACCAGCCTGAAGTTACTGATGATTTGATTTGCTGGCAGTTAACTGTATATGATGCAGACTTTACTACCCCTGACTGGATTAAGGGAGGTATCATCTATCAAATATTTCCTGATAGGTTTAAAAGGAGTTCATCATATAAGGCCCCAAGGGCAGTGAATGAAGATGAGAGGACTATTAGAAATGATTGGGGTGGACGTCCACAGTCAGGATTAGACACGCCTAACTACTCTGCCAAGGACTTCTTTATGGGTAATCTAGATGGTATTAGGGAAAGTCGTGCCTATCTAGAGGGCTTGAATATTGATATGGTCTACCTAAACCCCATAGTTGAAAGCTCGGAAAACCATAGGTATTCAACAGCTGATTACAAGAATGTAGACCCTTATTTGGGAACCATAGACAGCTTCAGAGATCTCTGTCATGACTTTAATAAGTCTGGCATTAAACTTGTCCTAGATGGTGTCTTTAGTCATACAGGTTCGGATAGTATATATTTTAATAGGTATGGTAGGTATCCTGGCATAGGAGCTTATCAGTCCAAGGAATCAGCCTACTATCCATGGTTTAACTTTATAGATTATCCAAATACCTATGCTTCTTGGTGGGGCTTTGATAACCTTCCAGAACTGATTAAGGAAAATGAGGACTACACAAACTACGTATGCAGCCAGGAGGATGGCGTCCTTAAATTCTGGCAAGACCTCGGTGCAGGTGGTTGGAGACTCGATGTGGCAGATGAGTTACCAGATGTCTTTATAGATAGACTAAGAGAATCTATCAAGGCTACAGACCCAGAGGCCCTAATCATTGGTGAAGTATGGGAAGATGCCACTAACAAATTTTCATATGGAGGTAGAAGACGTTATTTACTAGGTCAGCAGCTAGATTCTGTCATGAACTACCCTTGGAGGACAGCTATAATTGACCTCCTAAAGGGACAAGATACAAAGCTATTTAAAAATAGGATAATAGACCTTATTTCTAACTATCCTCAGCCTGCCCTAGACACACTTATGAACCTTTTATCTACACATGATACTGCCAGGATAACAACTTGTCTGGCTCTCGATGTAGATAGTTTTAAGCATGAAGACAAGCTAGGCTATAGTTTACCAGAGGGCCTATACAAAAAAGCCCTTGAGCTTGAAAAAATAGCCTCATTTATACAGTTTACCCTACCAGGTGTGCCATCACTATACTACGGTGACGAAAATGGTATGGAGGGCTTCTCCGACCCATACAATAGGTGTTGCTTTATAGAGGAGGACAGAAACCAGGATATATATGACCACTACAAGGCCTTGACTACCTTTAGGTCAAAGTATAAGGATAGCTTTAAGACTGGCTTTGAATTTGGTTTTGCTAGAGAAAACCTAATATGCTACTATAGAAACGATATAGCCTGTCTAGTAAACCTTGGAGATAAGCCTGTCCTAGTAGAAGAAATACTTGGTGGTAAAAAGGTCTTTGGAAATAAGGATGCCTACCCTACAAATTATGGACTGGTTGTTGGACCAAGATCCTATACTGCTATACACTTAGATAAGTAAAATATTTTTGAAGTTTTAAGTCTAATTATAATAAATAGAAAGGATCCAAGTAGATATAATAAGACTTGGATAAGAGGTAATCAATATGACAAACACTAGGAAGGCAGGCATCCTCCTGCCAATTTTCTCTCTACCTAGTAAGTACGGGGTTGGGAGTCTAGGCCACTGCGCCTATGAATTTGTAGACTTTTTGGTAAGGACTGGTCAATCTGTTTGGCAGATACTACCGATAACAGCAACTGCTGCAATTGATGAATATTCACCATACAAGTCTGTCTGCGCCTTTTCAGGTAACTATGACCTTATAGACATAGACATGCTTGTAGGCAAGGGCCTTGTAGACTGGAACTTTATTAACTCTGTATACCAGGGCTACTACCAGGCAGATCCAAGATATGCTGACTATGCTAAAGCCAGGTCTCTTAAGATGATTATTTTTAGAGAGGCCTTCAGTAACTTTGATCCTAAGCATGACCAAGCCTACAAGGATTTTAAGAAGGAAAATGCCTTCTGGCTTGATGATTTTGCAAAATACATGGCTCTAAAGGAAGCAAATGACGAAAAGCCATACTGGGAATGGCCAAACCCAGCTAACAAGCCAAATCCCGACACAATTGACTTCCACTGTTTCCTACAGTACCTATTCTTCGACCAGTGGCACCAGCTGAAAAAATATGCAAATGATCGTGGTATAGAAATATTCGGTGATATGCCAATCTACGTATCACGTGATAGTTCTGACTTCTACTACAATAGGGACATGTTCTTGACAGATGAAAAGGGTGAACCGCATCAGATATCAGGAGTTCCACCAGATGAGTTTTCAGCAACTGGCCAGGTTTGGGGTAACCCTCTATACGATTGGGACTACCTAAAGAAGCACAAGTTTGATTGGTGGGTTAAGAGAATCCAAAAATCTCTTGAGCTTTACGATATATTAAGAATAGACCACTTCAGAGGCTTTGAAAGCTTCTATTCTATAGATCCCGTCACTAGAGATGCTATGAACGGAAGGTGGATAAAGGCACCAGGCAAGGAGCTTTTTGACCAGGTAAAGAAGGAAATTAAAAATGCTAATATAGTAGCTGAAGACCTTGGTATTATTACTGATGAAGTACGTGACCTATTAGAGTATACGGGCTTCCCTGGTATGAAGATCATCCAGTTTGGATTTAGCTCTGATGCTGACAACCATAACCTGCCACATAACTATCCAAAGAATTCAGTTGCCTACACAGGAACACATGACAATACCAGCCTGGCTGAATGGCTAAAAACTTGCAGCCCTAGTGAATTCTCATATGCAGAGGCCTACCTAAGGATGTCAGCCTATGACAGGTATACTGAATGCCTAATAAGGTCTGTCATGATGACTAATTCCTACATGGCTATTATACCTCTTCAGGACTGGTATGACTTTGAGGGTTGGTCAAGAATAAATACTCCAGGTATCGATGAAGGTAACTGGATATTTAGGATGTTGCCACACGAAATGTACAACCATGATCTAGAGGGATATATCAGTTATATTACAGGTCTGTACGGAAGATTTAAAAACAGGTAATCTATAATTAAAGAATATAAGGCAAATTTTCATATTATCAATAGAGCGTTGATGAGATTAATAATTCTCTCAACGCTCTTTTTTATTTATTATCATCTATTTTTACGAGCATTACTCTCTAATTTATTTATTTCCACTTTTGTTGAGTAACAGTGTATATCAATATTTTCAAATAGATTTTAAATTTTAGTGTATATCGCAATTTTATCATATATAGGCATATATACTATACTTCAAATTTATCAATATTGTAATGAATATTTCAACTCTTATATTTCTATTAGTTTAAATCTAATTTTTAAGCTGATTATAAATCATCTGTTAAATGATATCAACATCAATGTCTATATAAAGTTCCTGTCACCTTACGAGTTTAGTCATTAAAAATTAACTTGGATTTTGCTATAGAGACCTTGGAAAGCAAGTTTACGTCCCCTTGCGAGGCTAGTCATTACAAATTTGGAGCTTTGAAGACGAAAAAATCAAATATGGATTGTTTCCGTCCCCTTGCGAGGCTAGTCATTACAAATCATCCGAACAACGTATACTCAAAGCGGTATACAGTAGTTTCCGTCCCCTTGCGAGGCTTGTCATTACAAATCCTACAGAAAGGAGGGTACTCTCTATGAAGAAAGGTAAGTTTCCGTCCCCTTGCGAGGCTAGTCATTACAAATGCAATTGCAAGTTTGATAGCATTATTTAAAAAGTAGCTCAGTGTTTCCGTCCCCTTGCGAGGCTAGTCATTACAAATAGTTTGCACCAAACTATCAAGATATAGATGTTTCAAAGTTTCCGTCCCCTTGCGAGGCTAGTCATTACAAATGAGTAGTACATTGACAACTTAATAATTAATTACAATCGTTTCCGTCCCCTTGCGAGGCTAGTCATTACAAATATTCAAGCCTTTTTCTTCCCTCTTTACCTTTATTTAAAGTTTCCGTCACCTTGCGAGGCTAGTCATTACAAATTAGAAAATTACACAGTAGTATACGAACGTATCAAGAACGAGTTTCCGTCCCCTTGCTAGGCTAGTCATTACAAATATATAACCCTGTGAATGAATACTTTACATTCGACGGATAGTTTCCGTCCCCTTGCGAGGCTAGTCATTACAAATGATTAAACTTTGATGATATGAGAAAAAGATTTTGGAGTTTCCGTCCCCTTGCGAGGCTAGTCATTACAAATTATAGCCGAAAACGATATATATTGCATGGATGAATTCGGTTTCCGTCCCCTTGCGAGGCTAGTCATTACAAATTTAAATACTAAAGTAAATTTACAAGGTCTAATATTAGACCGTTTCCGTCCCCTTGCGAGGCTAGTCATTACAAATGTACTAGAAATGAGAGCAACAATATATAAAACAGCAATTGTTTCCGTCCCCTTACGAGGCTAGTCATTACAAATAATCTTTACCTTTATCATAGATATTATATCACAAAATAGTTTCCGTCCCCTTGCGAGGCTAGTCATTACAAATAGTTGGAAGAAGTTTAAAAATTATGAAGTGTTGATTGTTTCCGTCCCCTTGCGAGGCTAGTCATTACAAATTGATAAATGGAATCTATTATTAGAGTTACCAGAATAGTTTCCGTCCCCTTGCGAGGCTAGTCATTACAAATTTGACGAAATAGAAGAAGCTATACAAGAGCGTATTGTTTCCGTCCCCTTGCGAGGCTAGTCATTACAAATTTAAATATTTTCGGTAACTTGAAATCTATGTAACCTTGTTTCCGTCCCCTTGCGAGGCTAGTCATTACAAATTATTTGCAACTTCTTTTATAGTTAAATTGTTTTCTTGTTTCCGTCCCCTTGCGAGGCTAGTCATTACAAATTATCAAAGTTGGATGGAATAAATGGCAGAATATATAAAGCGTTTCCGTCCCCTTGCGAGGCTAGTCATTACAAATACGTGTAAATATACACCTTAAATTGCAGTGTTTATAGCTAGTTAAAACGTCTATAAATACAATTCTTCAAAATTTATAACTTCATCTCAATTAAATAGTATTGTATACATTGGTATCGCATGAACGGCTATTATTTACAATATACTTTCAATTTTGCAGAATTAGATATTTCAATAAATAATTTAAATTTCACATTATAAATGTTAGCATTGCTAATATATTCTATTAAATACTAACGCTCACTAATAACTTTAATTATGTAATCATTCATTATATCATAAGACTTCCAATTATCTTCGCTTATATTAAAGTTGGTATATTTAAATGACTCTACCAAAAAACTATGAATTTCACTTATATAATATCCCGTTCTTTTTTTTACAGA
>ERZ773272.839-NODE-839-length-11915-cov-4.157926_pt1 | contig 11915 bp, 12 predicted proteins | sample MGYA00511891_ERZ773272 | MGnify/ENA primary metagenome ERZ773272 (study PRJEB29015, sample SAMEA2738150) | human oral metagenome | biome: human oral; feature: human-associated habitat; material: saliva | place: China | collected 2198 ...
CTCTGACAGAAACAGTCTTTGCCTTCCCTGGTATGGGTAAAATGTTGATTGACTCTGTGAGGGCGTCTAATAACTCAATGGTGGTTGGCCTTGTGTTTATTTTCACCTGTCTTTCAATCTTTGCCCTCTTGGTAGGTGATATCTTGATGGTAATGCTTGATCCACGTATTAAATTAACATCTAAAGGAGGTAAATAATGGCTACAATTGATAAAAGTAAATTCCAATTTGTCAAACGTGACGATTTTGCCTCTGAAACGATTGATGCTCCAGCTTATTCATACTGGCGCTCCGTTATGCGTCAGTTCTTGAAAAAGAAATCAACGACGATCATGTTAGGAATTCTGGTTGCCATCGTTTTGATGAGTTTCATTTATCCAATGTTCTCGAATTTCGATTTCAATGATGTCAGCAAGGTAAATGACTTTAGTATGCGTTATATCAAACCAAATGCTGAACACTGGTTTGGAACAGACAGTAATGGTAAATCTTTGTTTGACGGTGTTTGGTTTGGTGCGCGGAATTCTATCTTGATTTCCATTATTGCAACACTCATTAACCTGATTATCGGAATTATTATTGGTGCTATCTGGGGAATTTCCAAAGCGGTTGACCGTGTCATGATGGAAGTCTACAATGTTATTTCAAATATTCCAGCACTCTTGATTGTCATTGTCTTGACTTACTCTATCGGTGCTGGTTTCTGGAACTTGATCTTCGCCATGACCATCACTGGCTGGGTGGGGATTGCGTATACGATCCGTATTCAAATTATGCGTTATCGTGATTTGGAGTATAACTTGGCATCGCGTACCTTGGGAACACCGACATATAAGATTGTGACTAAGAATATCATGCCCCAGTTGGTATCTGTTATCGTGACGACAACTTCTCAAATGCTTCCAAACTTTATCTCGTACGAGGCTTTCCTTTCCTTCTTTGGACTTGGTCTTCCTGTAACAGTACCAAGTTTGGGACGCTTGATTTCCGACTATTCACAAAACGTAACAACCAACGCTTACCTTTTCTGGATTCCATTGACGACCTTGATCTTGGTATCCCTGTCCTTCTTCGTAGTTGGTCAAAACTTAGCCGATGCAAGTGATCCACGGACACATAGATAGGAGTAAATATGACAAAAAATAAAAATGTAATATTGACTGCTCGCGATATTGTCGTGGAATTTGACGTTCGTGACAGAGTATTGACTGCCATTCGAGGCGTTTCCCTTGACCTAGTTGAAGGTGAAGTTCTAGCTCTGGTTGGAGAATCTGGCTCTGGTAAATCTGTTTTGACAAAAACATTTACTGGAATGTTGGAAGAAAATGGCCGTGTAGCGCAAGGAACGATTGATTACCGAGGAACCGATTTGACTGCCCTAAAGAGCAACAAGGATTGGGAACCCATTCGTGGTGCTAAAATTGCAACTATTTTCCAAGATCCGATGACTAGCCTAGATCCGATTAATACAATCGGAAGTCAAATTACCGAAGTTATCGTCAAACACCAAGGAAAAACAAGCAAAGAAGCCAAAGAAATGGCAATCGACTACATGACTAAAGTTGGAATTCCAGACGCTGAAAAACGTTTTGAAGAGTATCCCTTCCAATATTCTGGTGGGATGCGCCAACGGATTGTTATCGCGATCGCCTTGGCTTGTCGTCCAGATATTCTGATCTGTGATGAGCCAACAACAGCCCTCGATGTGACGATTCAAGCCCAAATTATTGACTTGCTCAAGTCATTGCAGGCAGAATACCATTTCACGACTGTCTTTATCACCCACGACCTTGGTGTTGTAGCAAGTATTGCTGATAAAGTGGCGGTTATGTATGCTGGTGAAATCGTTGAATATGGAACAGTTGAGGAAATCTTCTACGATCCAAAACATCCATATACATGGAGCCTGCTGTCTAGCTTGCCGCAGTTAGCTGAAGCAAATGGTGAACTTTACTCGATTCCAGGTACACCACCGTCGCTATATACTAGCATTAAAGGGGATGCTTTTGCACTTCGTTCGGACTATGCAATGGCTATCGATTTCGAAGAAAAAGCTCCTGCCTTTCAGGTTTCCGATACGCACTGGGCTAAGACTTGGCTCTTGCACGAAGATGCACCAAGAGTTGAGAAGCCAGCTATTATCGAAAACCTTCATGATAAAATTCGTTCAAAAATGGGCTTCAATCACTTAGAAGCTTAGGAGGAAGGAAATGACTGAAAAATTAGTTGAAATTAAAGATTTAGAAATTTCCTTCGGCGAAGGAAGTAAGAAATTTGTAGCTGTAAAAAATGCGAATTTCTTTATCAATAAAGGAGAAACTTTTTCCCTAGTAGGTGAATCTGGTTCTGGTAAGACAACCATCGGCCGTGCTATCATCGGCTTGAACGATACCAGTGCAGGGGACATCTTATATGAAGGTAAAAAGATCAACGGGAAGCAATCTAAAGCTGAGGAAGCTGAATTGATCCGTAAGATTCAGATGATTTTCCAAGACCCAGCAGCCAGCTTGAATGAGCGTGCTACGGTTGACTATATCATTTCAGAAGGTCTTTATAACTATCATCTTTTTGAAAATGAAGAAGACCGTCAGCAAAAGGTTAAGAATATCATTCGTGAAGTTGGTCTTTTAGCTGAGCATTTGACACGCTATCCCCACGAATTTTCTGGTGGTCAACGTCAGCGGATTGGTCGTGCCCTAGTCATGGAGCCAGATTTCGTTATTGCGGATGAGCCAATCTCTGCCTTGGACGTTTCCGTCCGTGCGCAAGTCTTGAATCTTTTGAAAAAATTCCAAAAAGAACTTGGCTTGACCTATCTCTTTATCGCCCATGACCTATCGGTAGTTCGCTTTATTTCAGATCGAATCGCTGTTATCTATAAAGGGGTTATCGTCGAGGTTGCAGAGACAGAAGAGTTGTTTAACAACCCTATCCACCCTTATACGCAGTCCCTTTTGTCTGCTGTGCCGATTCCAGACCCAATTTTGGAGCGCAAAAAGGTCTTAAAGGTTTACGATCCAGAGCAGCATGACTACTCAGTGGATCAACCTAGCATGGTTGAGATCCGTCCTGGTCACTATGTCTGGGCTAATCAAGCAGAAGCTGACCGTTATAAAAAAGAATATAAATAAAAAAGAAGCTGTAGAAACATGGAATTGAATGTTTCTCGGCTTTTTTTATTGTTATTTCAGCAAATTTATGGAAATATACGCAATCGCTTGCATGCTAAAATTTCACCTTATTCTATATATTATTCCGCTAAATATAGGAAAAAGTCCCAAAATAATTTTTATAAAAGCCTTTACAAAATTAAAAATAGTGGTATAATAGTATTATTCAATGCAAACGATTTCATCAAGGGGTGGTTTGTGAAAATATAAGGAGGTCTGGATGATGAAAGATTCATTCAAAAACATTTTTAGCTTTGAATTTTGGCAAAAATTCGGTAAAGCTTTGATGGTGGTTGTTGCGGTTATGCCCGCAGCAGGTTTGATGATCAGTATTGGTAAGTCAATTCCGATGATCAATCCTGAGCTAGGTTTTCTAGTGACTACTGGTGGCGTTTTAGAACAAATTGGTTGGGGGGTTATCGGTAACCTGCATATCCTCTTTGCTCTTGCTATTGGAGGTAGCTGGGCGAAAGAACGTGCTGGTGGTGCCTTTGCGGCAGGTCTATCCTTCATTTTGATTAACCGTATCACTGGGGTTATGTTTGGTGTATCAGGTGATATGCTGAAAGATCCTAAAGCAGTGGTTAGCACTTTGTTGGGAGGAAGCATTAAGGTTTCTGACTACTTTATCAGTGTCCTTGAGTCTCCTGCTTTGAACATGGGGGTTTTCGTCGGAATCATCGCTGGTTTTGTTGGAGCAACAGCTTTCAACAAATACTACAACTTCCGTAAATTGCCAGATGCTTTGTCATTCTTCAATGGTAAGCGTTTTGTACCGTTCGTTGTTATCTTGCGTTCAGCAATCGTAGCAATTGTTTTGTCATTTGTATGGCCAGTTGTTCAAACAGGTATCAACAACTTTGGTATTTGGATTGCGAATTCACAAGACACAGCTCCAATCTTGGCACCGTTCTTGTACGGTACTTTGGAACGTCTCTTGCTTCCATTTGGTTTGCACCACATGCTGACTATCCCAATGAACTACACACAACTTGGTGGTACTTATGAAGTATTGACTGGTGCTGCTAAAGGTACTCAAGTATTTGGTCAAGATCCACTCTGGTTGGCTTGGGTAAATGACTTGGTTGGTACTAAGACGGCTGACCCATCTACTTATCAACACTTACTTGATACAGTTCACCCAGCTCGTTTCAAAGTTGGACAAATGATCGGTTCATTTGGTATTTTGATGGGTGTTGTCTTTGCTATCTACCGCAATGTTGATGCTGATAAGAAACACAAATACAAAGGTATGATGATTGCGACTGCTTTGGCAACCTTCTTGACAGGGGTTACTGAACCAATCGAGTACATGTTCATGTTCGTGGCAACTCCACTTTACTTGATTTACTCACTTGTACAAGGTGCTGCCTTTGCTATGGCGGACATTGTTAACCTTCGTATGCACTCATTCGGTTCTATCGAATTCTTGACACGTACTCCAATGGCTATCAATGCTGGTTTGGGTATGGATATCATTAACTTTATCTGGGTGACAGTTCTCTTTGCAGTAATCATGTACTTCATTGCGAACTTCATGATTCAAAAATTCAACTATGCAACTCCAGGACGTAACGGTAACTATGAAACAGCTGAAGGTTCAGAATCTGCTTCATCAGAGCAAGCTGGTGCAAAAGTAGCTGCTTCTTCTCAAGCAGTGAACATCATTAACTTGCTAGGTGGCCGTGCTAATATCGTTGATGTTGATGCATGTATGACACGTCTCCGTGTGACTGTTAAGGACGCAACAAAAGTTGGTTCTGAAGAAGAATGGAAAGCTGAAGGCGCTATGGGCTTGGTTATGAAAGGTCAAGGCGTTCAAGCAATCTACGGTCCAAAAGCTGACGTTCTTAAATCTGATATTCAAGACTTGTTGGATTCAGGAGAAGTGATTCCTGAAACTTTGCCAAGTCAAAAAGCTGAGTCTGCAGCTGCAACAGTTAGCTACAAAGGCGTAACAGAAGCAATCGAAACAGTTGCTGAAGGTGAAGTTATCAAGTTGGAAGATGTGAAAGATCCAGTCTTCTCACAAAAAATGATGGGTGACGGATTTGCAGTTGAACCAGCAAATGGCAAAATCTACTCTCCAGTAGCTGGTAAAGTGACAAGTGTCTTCCCTACAAAACATGCTCTTGGTCTCTTGACTGAAGCTGGTCTTGAAGTGCTTGTTCATATCGGTCTTGATACTGTTAGCCTTGAAGGCAAACCATTTGAAGTACATGTAGCAGAAGGACAAACAGTCGCTGCAGGTGATCTTTTGGTAACAGCAGATTTGGCAGCTATTAAAGAAGCAGGTCGTGAAACAGCAACTGTTGTTGTCTTCACAAATGCTCCAGCTATCAAATCAGTTGCAGTTGAAAAATTCGGTAAAGTCGCTCCTAAGACAGTTGTGGCTAAAGTAGAATTGTAAGATAGAAAAGAGAAATCATGGCAAAATTCCTGACTTTAAATACTCATAGTTGGATGGAAGAAGAGCAAGAAAGCAAGCTAAATCAGCTAGCAGAGCGGATTCTTCAAGAAAAATATGATGTCATTTGCCTGCAGGAAGTCAATCAATTAGTGGAGTCTGAACAGGTTGTTCAGGCTCCCTTCTATTATGCGGTAGATGGCGCCATTCCGATTCACCAGGACCACTATGCTTTGCTTCTGGTTGAGAAACTAGCTGAGGCAGGTATGGACTATTACTGGTCTTGGGCCTATAACCATATTGGTTTTGATATTTACAATGAAGGGGTCGCAATTCTGTCTAGAAAACCCCTGAAGGCAAGAGAACTCTTGGTGTCTGATGTCAATGATCCAAGTGACTACCATACGCGTAAAGTCTTACTGGCAGAAACAGATCTTGATGGTCAACTCATCACGGTTGCTTCTTGTCACTTGTCTTGGTGGGATAAAGGTTTCCAAGGAGAGTGGGCCAAGTTTGAATCTGAACTCTTGCAAGTTGAGACTCCGCTAGTTCTCATGGGTGATTTTAACAATCCCGTTGATTACGAAGGCTATCAGCACATTATCCAAAGTCCACTTGCTCTCCAAGACAGCCATAAGGTGGCTGACCAAACGATTGGTACAGCGACGGTCGAAGGCGATATTGCTGGCTGGGCAGGAAACAAAGATGCTCTAAAAATTGATTATATCTTTACAAGTAAAGATTTCAATATTGAAAGATCTGCTGTTGTTTTTGATGGGCAACGTGGTCCAGTCGTTAGTGACCATTTTGGCTTGGAAGCACAAGTCCATTTCTAAGCTTGTCTGAACAATAGAAATAAACTAAAAATCGTTTTAAATGTTTGTTTTGCTTAAACAGCATTTGAAGCGATTTTTTGCTTTTTAGAGGAAAAGTGCAAAGAAGTCTAGAGCCTAGAAGTTCTGCTGCTAAAGATAGGATAATCTTTCCATTTCATGCCTCAGACGGAGGTTTTTTTGCTTAATTTTGATACAATAGAGATGTAAGGAAGGGAAAAGGTATGTGGAAAGTTCAATTATTCATCTTTGTTGAGGCGATTCTATTATCAATGGCACTGGTTACCATGCTGGCTGCCGATTTTTCTCGTGTTGTTCTCATCATGCTACTCTTTCTTTTGTTTTTATATTATTATTTCGGCAAGCAGAGAGGCAATTCGCTATTAGTCGCGACCATGATTGTCTTCTTTTTCATTGTCATGCTCAATCCTTACGTTATAGCCGCTGTGCTTTTTGCCTTGATTTACGGTATGATTGTGGCCTATCCTTATCTTTACAAAGAAAATCAAGAGACTCATCTTTTCTTTGAAGATGCAACCGAGGTTCGGTCTGAAAAAAATCGTTGGTTGGGAGATTTACAGCATTTCTCAAAGGATGACTGCCAGTTTCATGATATCAACCTTTTAAGAATGATGGGAAAGGATACCATTCACTTAGAGGATGTCATTGTGGTTAATCATGATAATGTGATTGTGATTCGCAAGGGCTTTGGGGATACCAAGATCGTCATTCCTTTGGATGTGGAAATTCAGCTTCAGATCAATACCCTATACGGAGACTTGAATTTTTTAAATCATCCGCCACGCAAGCTACGCAATGAAACGATTTCGTTGACAACGCCTGACTATAAGCGAGCCAGCAAAACAGTAAAAATTGTCTTGGTCAGCTTTTTAGGAAATGTGGAGGTTGTTAGAAAGTGAAAAAAACAAGTTATTTGGTCATTTTTCTCTATACCTTCTTCGTTTTAGGGATTATCTTTCATTACATTTTTAATCTTTTTAATTTAGAATGGCAAAAGCTGCTGAATAATCTGGAACTGCTCCAGTCCTTTGCCTTTTTTGTTCTGGTTCTGGGCTTAGCGCTAACTATTTTCTTGGCCGCTGCTGCGCGCTTCCTTCAGCATCTGTCCCTTTCTCAAGTTCAAAAGAATTTAAAAGCTATTTTAGAAGGCAGGGGCATACAAGAAACCGGGCAGGTGGAATTAGATGATTCTTTCGTCCACTTGAAAGAAAAGTTGGATAGTCTAACCGAAAATTTGCAGAAATCTGAGAATCAGGCTTTACAGGCTGAAGAGAAGATTATTGAAAAAGAACGCAGGCGGATTGCTCGCGATTTGCATGATACGGTCAGTCAGGAGCTATTTGCTGCTAATATGATTCTCTCAGGTGTCGCTGGAAACGTGGAGCGTCTGGATAAAGACAATCTCCAACGACAGTTAAAGGGAATCGCAGACATTCTAGAGACAGCGCAAAAAGACTTACGGATCTTGCTCTTACATTTACGGCCGACAGAGTTGGAAAATCGGACCTTGGTAGAGGGCATGAATGTCTTAATCAAAGAATTGACAGATAAGTCGGACTTGACTGTCCAGTTTAAGCATGAGGTGGTTGGCCTGCCCAAGCAGATAGAGGAGCATATTTTTAGGATTATCCAAGAAATCATCAATAATACCTTGCGCCATGCTCAGGCCAGTCGTCTGGACATCTATCTCTATCAGACGCCAAATAGGCTCAAACTCAAGGTTTCTGATGACGGAATCGGTTTTGATCCGGCTAGTTTGGCTGACATGAGTTATGGTTTGAAAAATATTGAAGATCGAGTGCATGATATGGCTGGCACCTTGAAGATTCTGACGGCTCCCAAAAAAGGAGTTTCTATCGAAATCAGTGTTCCATTGTTAGAAGGGGAAAAGGATGAGAATATTACTAGTGGATGACCATCAAATGGTCAGATTGGGCTTGAAAAGCTTTTTTGAATTACAGGACGATATTGAAGAAGTGACAGAGGCTACCAATGGTAGAGAAGGTGTCGAAAAGGCTTTGGAAAGCCGTCCAGATGTGATTATGATGGATATTGTTATGCCAGAGATGAGTGGCATTGATGCTACCTTGGCTATCTTGAAAGAATGGCCAGAGGCAAAGATTTTGATTTTGACATCCTATCTGGACAATGAAAAAATCTATCCTGTCTTGGATGCGGGAGCCCGTGGCTATATGTTGAAGACTTCTAGTGCGGATGAAATTCTCCATGCCGTCAGAAAGGTTGCAAAGGGTGAATTTGCCATTGAAACAGAAGTCAGTAAGAAGGTCGAATACCATCGGAATCATATAGAGCTTCACGAGGATTTGACAGCGCGGGAGCGGGATATTTTGGGGCTTTTAGCCAAGGGTTATGAAAACCAGAGGATTGCTGATGAGCTCTTTATCTCCTTGAAAACGGTCAAGACGCATGTGTCTAATATTTTGTCTAAGCTAGAAGTAAGCGATCGGACCCAGGCAGTTGTCTATGCTTTTCAGCATCACCTTGTTCCGCAAGATGACTTTTAATGATATAATAGAAAAGATTAAATTGAAAGAGGAAAATATGAAGGCAAAATTAAAATATAAGGCGAAAAAGATTAAGATTGTTTTCTTTGATATCGATGATACTTTGCGTGTCAAGGAAACGGGCTTCATCCCAGAGTCGATCAAAGTTGTATTTAAGCAGCTGAGAGAAAAGGGAATTCTGACAGGAATTGCTTCTGGTCGTGGCATTTTTGGAGTTGTTCCAGAAATTCGTGACTTGGATCCTGATTTTTTTGTTACCCTGAATGGAGCTTATGTTGAAAATCGAAAAGGCGAAGTCATTGCTAAAACGGTCATTCCGCAAGAGTGTGTGGAATCCTATATCGCTTGGACCAAGGAAGTGGGAATTGAGTACGGTTTGGTAAGTAGTCACGAAGCGGCTCTGTCTGTTCGCAATCCGATGATTTCGTCAGCAATTGATATCATTTATCCAGATCTAGCTGTCAATCCTGATTTTTACCAAGATCATGAAATCTATCAAATGTGGACTTTTGAGGATGTAGGTGACAGTTTGCAGTTGCCAGAAGATTTGGCCAAGTCTCTCCGTATGGTGCGTTGGCATGAGCATTCATCGGATGTCGTACCGAAAGAAGGTTCAAAGGCAGCTGGCGTTGCCAAGGTCGTGGAACACCTAGGCTTCAAGCCAGAAAATGTTTTAGTTTTTGGCGATGGACTTAATGATTTAGAGTTGTTTGACTATGCAGGACTCAGCATTGCTATGGGAGTTTCCGATGAAGAGCTAAAGAAAAAAGCTGATTTCGTCACAAAAACGGTCGAAGAAGACGGCATCTTTGACGCCTTGGAGCAATTGGGCATGGTAGAGAAAGAATTGACCTTCCCACAGCTCCATCTTGATGAGGTTCAAGGTCCAATTGCAAAGATCAAGACAAATCATGGTGAACTGAAGATTCAACTCTTCCCAGACCAAGCGCCCAAAACAGTTGCCAACTTTATCGCCTTATCAAAGGATGGCTACTATGACGGAGTAATCTTTCACCGAGTTATCAAAGATTTTATGATTCAAGGTGGCGATCCGACAGGTACTGGCATGGGTGGAGAGTCCATCTACGGTGAACGCTTTGAAGATGAGTTTTCACCTGAGCTTTACAATATTCGTGGTGCCCTATCAATGGCGAATGCTGGACCAAATACCAATGGCAGTCAGTTCTTTATTGTCCAAAATAGTAGTCTTCCCTATTCAACCAAGGAATTGACTCGGGGAGGATGGCCGAAGCCAATCGCTGAAGTTTATGCTAGCAAGGGCGGGACACCGCATTTGGACCGTCGACATACTGTGTTTGGGCAGCTAGTAGATGAGGCATCTTATGAAGTTTTGGATAAAATTGCAGCGGTTGAAACAGCTTCAATGGATAAACCACTTGAGGATGTTGTCATTGAGACGATTGAGGTTATAGACTAATGAAAATCGGAGATAAGTTAAAGGGCAAAATTACAGGGATTCAGCCCTACGGTGCCTTTGTCGAACTAGAAAGCGGTCTGATCGGCCTCATTCATATTTCTGAGATTCGGACGGGCTATATTGACAATATTCACGATATTTTAAAAATTGGGGATCAGGTCCTCGTGCAGGTGGTGGATTATGATGAGTTTTCTGGTAAGGCCAGCCTGTCAATACGCACTTTAGAGGAAGAAAAACATCGTTTACCAAGACGGCATCGCTTTTCAAATGATCGTTGTAAAATTGGATTTGCGCCCTTAGGTAAGCAATTGCCAATATGGATAAAGGAAGCCAAAGCTTTGCTGAAAGAACAAAAAGAGTAAAAAATTCCTACCCAAACGGGTAGGAATTTTGTTAACTCTTTTCACGATTAAGCATCAAATTCGTAGAGAGCGGTAGATAGGTAACGTTCACCATTATCAGGTGCTAGGGCAAGGACTTTCTTACCAGCTCCTAGTTTTTTAGCGACTTCGATGGCTGCAAAAATAGCTGCAGCAGATGAAATTCCGACTAGGAAACCTTCCTGACCACCAATATGGCGTCCTAACTCTAGCGCTTGATCAGAAGTCACGCGGACAATACCATCATAGGATGCTGTATCCAAGGTCTCTGGAATGAAGCCAGCTGAAAGTCCTTGGATTTTGTGAGGACCGGGTTTCTCACCAGAAAGGATAGCAGATTCGTCTGCTTCAACCGCATAGATTTGGACATTTGGATTCGCTTTTTTAAGAGCATGAGAAACACCAGAGATAGTTCCCCCAGTTCCAACACCACCAACAAAAGCATCCAGTCCAGTTTCACCGAAAGCAGCGATAACTTCTGCTCCTGTTGTTCGTTCGTGAACTTCTGGATTGGCTGGGTTGTTAAATTGTAGTGGCAACCAGCCATTTCGCTCTCGGGCGATTTCTTCTGCCTTGGCAATAGCCCCTTTCATTCCTTCGCTACCTGGAGTCAAAACTAGCTCTGCTCCATAGGCTTGGATAATCTTGCGGCGCTCCACACTCATGGTTTCTGGCATCACAATGACAACCTTGTAGCCTTTAGCTGCTCCAACCCATGAAAGACCAATACCAGTATTTCCGCTGGTTGCTTCCACAATAGTATCGCCAGGCTTGATAAGACCATCGCGTTCAGCGGCCTCAATCATACTGAGAGCAATCCGGTCTTTGACAGAAGAGCCAGGGTTGAAGGCTTCTAACTTGACATAAACTTCAGCGGCTCCTTCAGGAACAATATTATTTAGTTTAACAATTGGCGTTCTTCCAACTAATTCTGTGATATTTTGATAAATGTTTGCCATTTTTCCTACCTCAATACTTTAATGAAACTAGTATAAGCTGAAAGTGGCACTTTGTAAAATATAAAAAAGCTATGACCACGATAAAAATTCTTTATCACTAGGCCTAGCTGTTAAGATTATTCAACTGTTAAAGGAATTTCAACCTCGCGCAAACCTTGATCATCAATTTGGATTTTGCCATTG
>ERZ773272.849-NODE-849-length-11858-cov-7.083284_pt1 | contig 11858 bp, 10 predicted proteins | sample MGYA00511891_ERZ773272 | MGnify/ENA primary metagenome ERZ773272 (study PRJEB29015, sample SAMEA2738150) | human oral metagenome | biome: human oral; feature: human-associated habitat; material: saliva | place: China | collected 2198 ...
AATAAAGACTCTATCAGATGCTAAGGAAGTTGAAAAGTCACCAAATATAGGATTTCTGGACCTAGGTGACTCCAACTTAATGCTTGTAAATACCATCAATGGTTATTTTAGGGCATTGTCGGATAAAAATCTGTATTATGACCAGAAAATAGACCTTATATACCCAAGAAATATTGATAAAATGGACTTAAAAGTATATAATAAAATTATTGTATACGACTATTTAGACTCTTATGATCAGTACAATAATTTAGTTGAAAAAATAGGAGACTCTGACCTACTTATTAATTATGATAAATCAGATTTTATATACTTGAAAAACAAGTTTAAAATGCTTGAATTTGACAGGAAGGAATTTGTTGTTGTATATAAAAAATTGATGGGTATTAATATAGGTAAAATAAAATATAGCCAATTGATTGAAGCAACAGGACTAAATCCAATCAAGCTAGACTTGATTTTAAAGGTCTTGAAAGCTGAAAATCTCTTGAGCTTTGATTTAAATTTGGATAGGGATACGATTCAAATAGAGGTATTACCTAGGCCAGATGCCAAGCTAGACTTAGAAAAAAATAAAATCATTGAATATATAGGTGAAGATTACAAAAAATTTGTTGAAACATACAATTTATAGGGTCGATACTGTGGAGGAATATATGAATTTAGAAGCAAAAATTAGAAATGTCCAGGATTTTCCAAAGGAAGGCATAGGTTTTAAGGATATCACTACCTTGATTGGTGATGGAGAGGCCTTCAAGGTTGCCGTTGATAGAATGGCGGATTATTTAAGAGAAAAGAAGGTTGACCTGATAGTGGGCCCAGAAGCTAGGGGTTTTATATTTGGTACTCCAGTTGCCTATGCACTTGGTGTAGGCTTTGTTCCTATCAGAAAGCCTGGAAAGCTACCATACGACGTTGAAAGTATAGAATATGACTTAGAATATGGAACTGATACTCTAGAGATACACAAGGATGCTATTAAGCCAGGACAGAGGGTCGCCATAGTTGATGACCTTCTAGCTACAGGTGGTACAACCGCAGCAGCTACTAAGCTAATTGAGAAACTTGGTGGTCAGGTTGTAAGTCTAGAATTTTTGATTGAATTGACATTCTTAAATGGTAGGGACAAGCTTAAGGGCTACGATGTCCAGACCCTAGTTCAGTATGACAGTGAATAAGAGATAATAGGGTCTATATCGGTTTATCAGAAGAGCATTACCAGCTTAGATTATATTTAGTATGAGGGGTGATTTTATGTACGATGATAGAATACAAAATTTAATAGAAAAAATAAAAGCATATGCGCCTAATGCTGATATAGATAAGGTGGTAAGAGCTTATAACTTGGCTAAGGAGGCCCATAAGGGACAATTCAGAAAGTCTGGAGAACCATATATTATCCATCCAGTAGCAGTTGCCAATATACTAGCAGATATGGAATTGGATATTGATACCATTTGTGGAGGCCTACTTCATGACGTGGTAGAGGATACAGATTATGAAGAGTCAGATATAGAAGAGATGTTTGGTAAGGATGTAGCTGCCCTTGTTGATGGTGTAACTAAGCTTGGTAAAATCAAGTATATGACTAAGGAAGAGTCCCAAGCTAGTAACCTTAGAAAGATGTTTATGGCCATGGCCAAGGATATGAGGGTCATGTTGATAAAGCTATCAGATAGACTCCATAACATGAGAACTCTTGAATATATGGATAGCGATAAGGTAAGGTATAAGGCCCAAGAGACCCTAGATATATATGCGGGTATAGCACATAGGCTGGGTATATCCACTATAAAATGGGAATTAGAGGACCTAGCCTTTAGATTTTTGTATCCAGAAGAGTACTACGATCTTGTCAATAGGGTTAATAAGAAGAGAGAGCAAAGAGAAGCCTATATAGATGAGATTGTTACTATAATAAAGAGGGACATGAACGATAAGGGCGTAGAATGTGATGTGTACGGACGTCCTAAGCATTTTTATAGTATCTTCAAGAAGATGAAAAAGAAAAATAAGAGCTTTGATGAGATATATGACTTAACTGCAGTAAGAGTTTTGGTAGATACAGATAGGGACTGCTACGCAGTTCTTGGCGAAGTACATACCCTATGGAAGCCAATTCCGGGAAGGTTCAAGGACTATATTGCCATGCCAAAGCCAAATATGTACCAGTCATTGCATACTACAGTTATAGGTTCAGACGGTGAGCCAGTTGAAATCCAGATAAGGACATATGAGATGCACAATGTAGCTGAATTTGGTATAGCTGCCCATTGGAAGTACAAGGAGGGTGTCACTGACAATAGTCTAAGTGATGTTGATAGGAGACTTCAATGGTTGAGGCAGATGATGGAATGGGAGAAGGATGTTACTGATCCTTATGAATTCCTTGATGCCCTTAAGGAGGATGTATTTAACGCCCAGGTGTATGTATTTACACCACAGGGGGATGTCTTAGAGCTACCTAATGGTTCTACACCAATAGACTTCGCCTATAGGATCCACTCCAATGTAGGTAACAAGTGTGTTGGAGCTAAGGTTAATAGTAGGATTGTACCATTAGAGTACAAGCTAAAAAATGGACAGATAGTTGAAATACTTACATCTCCAAATTCTCTAGGACCAAGTAGGGACTGGATGAACTTGGTAAAAACTCCAAATGCAAGAAATAAGATAAAACAGTTCTTTAAGAAGGAAAGGCGAGAGGAAAATATAGAGAGAGGTCTAGCCATACTTGATAAGGAACTTTCAAGAAATAACCTAAGTAGGAATGATGCCAAGGTAATGGCTGCAATTAAGGAAATTGCTGTTAGGTTTAACCAACCTGACTATGAAGATTTTCTAGCTACTATAGGCTATGGTGGTATTATAGGTAACCACGTAGTAAATAAGGTTAAAGACGAAATTACTAAAGAAGAAAGAAAGCTAGAAAAAGAACAGATGGCAAACCTTGAAGAAGAGGTTGTAGCCCACAACATAGTTGACCCTGAAAAGAGCAAGTATACATCTAAGAAGACTGAAAAGAGGCATACGGGTGTAAAGGTTGATGGTCTAGATGGTATATATGTTAGATTTGCCAGATGCTGCAGTCCACTTCCAGGTGATGAAATAGTTGGATACATCACAAGGGGGAGGGGTGTTACAGTTCATAGGACTGACTGTGAGAATGTTCTTAGAGATAAGGAGAAAAATGCTTCAAGGATGATTAAGGTGTCATGGATAGAGGATATAAACTCTAAATTCGAAGCAGAGCTTCAGATAAAGGCTAATGATAGAAGGGGTATCATAAACGAAGTTACCCATGTAATATCAAATGAAAAGGTAGGTTTGGTTGGGATATACGCCAGAAAGGGAACAGATATTGGTGTAACAATAGACCTATCAGTAGAGGTGGTTGGCATGGAAGAGCTAAACAGCCTTATTAGGAAGATGAAAAATATACCAGGTGTAGAAGAGGCCTATAGGGTGCACGGAAGATAGGAGTAGGGATAATGAGAGCAGTTGTTCAGAGAGTTACAAGGTCCAAGGTAGAGGTTGAAGATCAGCTGATTGGACAGATAGACAAGGGGCTAATGGTCCTACTAGGTGTCAGTCAGGATGACACGCCTAAGGATATAGACTATATGGTTGATAAGATCGTTAACCTTAGAATATTTGAGGACCAGGATGATAAGATGAACCTATCACTTTTAGATGTAGGCGGACAGCTATTGGTAGTTAGTCAGTTTACACTTTTTGGCGATTGCAGAAAGGGTAGGCGTCCAGGCTTTAGTGAAGCTGCCAGACCAGATATGGCGGATGACTTCTACCAAAAATTTGTCGACAAGGCCAAGGCTATGGGGGTTGACACTCATACAGGAAAGTTTAGGTCCCATATGATGGTAGAGCTGGTAAATGATGGACCAGTGACCTTGTTGATTGATTCTAAGAAAAATTTCTAGGAAGGGTTTAAATATACATGAAAATTAAGGTAATTACAGATACAATAATGGGAGAAAATACTTACGTTTGCTACGATGAGAAAACACTTGAAGCAGTAGTAATAGATCCATCCTTCAATATAAATGAAGAAATGAAGTTTATAAAGGACAAAAATCTTGTAGTCAAGTATATAATGCTGACACATGGTCATGCTGACCATATAGGAGATGTCCTTGAATTAAAAAAATTGACTGGAGCTAAGGTCTTAGCCCACCAGGATGAAAAAGAAATGCTAAATGACGCTAACAAGAATATGAGTCACCAACTTTTTAGGTCTAGAATAGAATTTGAAGCAGACATATATGTTAGCGATAAGGAAAAACTAAGGCTAGGAGACCATACATTTACCTTTATTGCAACACCAGGCCATACTAAGGGTGGTATGTGTATTAGGGTAGGTATGGATATGTTTACAGGTGATACCCTATTTGCAGGGTCAATAGGAAGGACAGATTTCTATGGAGGAGACTATAAGGTTATATTGAAGTCTCTAAAGAAATTAAGCAAGATGGAAAATGACTTAACTGTTTATCCAGGTCATGGTCCAACCAGTACTATAGGTATTGAAAAACAAGAAAATTATTATATGAAATTGGTGGTATAGATGTATATATTATTGCAGGGGCATAATTATAGGTACGAGATATCCGAATTTCTAAAGTTATTTTCTTCTGAGTTTTCTTTTATAGAATGCTCAGAAGATTTTGGCGTTAATAGAGAGGGTGAACTTTTGGTCAATAAGTTGGAATTAGACCGAGCTTCTGATAGGGTGAGGATACTTACCAAAAGCCAGGTATATAAGGAAGGTCAGCTTGTATACGAGAGAGAGCTTTCTCAAGATATAGACCTAGTAGATTATGAAAAAAAATTTGCAAAAATAAATAAAAAAATAGATAATGATATTAAGACAATATCAAAAAGACTTATTCAGAGGTCAATGTTTGACTATTTGAGTGACAAGTATGATGCCAATGTTCCGTGGGGTATTTTAACCGGTATCAGACCTGTTAAGTTAATACATAGCCTTATGGACCAGGGTAAGACTGACCAGGAAATAAGTGACTTCATGAAGAAAGAATATCTTATATCCCAGGAAAAGTTGAACCTAATAATGGATATAGCCAAGAGGGAAAGACCCTTTATATATCCAACTTCGGAGGACAAGATATCACTTTATTTGAGCATACCCTTTTGCCCAACTAGGTGCCTATATTGTTCCTTCCCGTCCCACAGTCTAGATAGGTACGGTGACCATAGGGAGTCATATGTTCATACCCTATTAAAGGAAGCCAGGGGTATCAAGTCAATTATAGAGGACTTTGGCAAGACTATAGAAAGTCTTTACATAGGTGGAGGTACACCGACCAGCTTAGAGGCTAAGGATATGGATTATCTGATATCAAGCCTATTTGAAATCTTAGACTTATCTGAGATTAAGGAATTTACTGTAGAAGCAGGGAGACCAGATACCATAACTAGAGAAAAACTAGAGGTACTTAGAAAGCACAATGTAGACAGGATTAGTATAAATCCACAGACTATGAACCAGGTCAGTCTAGATAGGATTGGTAGAAGTCATAGTGTTGAAGATATTGTAGAATCCTTCAAAATGGCCAGAGACCTTGGCTTTGATAATATAAATATGGATCTTATACTAGGACTACCAGGTGAGACGCCCGTCATGGTTGAGGAGACTATGAAAAGGATAATAGACCTGGACCCAGAGAGTGTTACAGTCCACACACTTGCACTTAAAAGGGCTTCAGACTTGAATATTAATTTACAGGACCATAAAAATGACTTGACCAACTATAGGAATATGGTTGAAATGATAGATATTTCTAGGGACTATATGGAAAGGTATGGCTATAAGCCTTACTATATGTATAGGCAGAAGCATATGCTTGGTAACCTAGAAAACATAGGCTATGCTAAACCTGGATATGAATGCCTGTACAATATGCAGATTATGGAGGAAAAGCAATCCAACTATGCGATAGGGGCTGGGGCAGTTTCCAAGTTTGTATACCTAGATGAAAATCGAATAGAAAGGGTCGACGATGTAAAGAACCTAGACCATTATCTAGCTAGAATCGATGAAATGATAGATAAGAAGTATAAGGAGGTAGCAAAAAATGTTAATAAAAGCACCAAGAGGAACTAAGGATATAGTACCCGCAGAAGCCTATAAATGGAATTACCTAGAGGGCAAGTTCAGGGACCTGTGCAGGCTATATGGCTATGAAGAAATTAGGACGCCAATATTTGAGCACACAGAGCTATTTAAGAGGGGTGTTGGTGATACTACTGATATAGTTCAAAAGGAAATGTATACTTTTAAGGATAGGGGGGATAGGGACCTTACCCTAAAACCAGAGGGAACAGCTGGCGTAATCAGGGCCTTTATTGAAAACAAAATGTATGCTGAAACTCAGCCTACTAAACTTTTCTACATAACACCTTGCTTTAGGTATGAAAGACCCCAGTCTGGTAGACAGAGACAGTTCCACCAGTTTGGTGTAGAAGCCTTAGGTAGCGATACTCCTTCCTTGGATGCAGAGGTAATATCACTGGCAATGCAGTTCTTAGGCGAGGCTGGCTTAAAGGACCTGACAGTGTCTATTAACTCAGTTGGATGTCCAGTTTGTAGAGAAGAATACAACCAGCTATTAAAGGAATACCTGGCTGCCAAGGCTGATGTTCTTTGTGACCTATGTAATGATAGAAGAGACAAGAATCCTATGAGGGTAATAGATTGTAAGAATGAAACCTGCCAGGCCAATATAGTTGATATACCATTGATGGCAGACCACTTATGTGAAAATTGTAAGGACCACTTTAGTCAGTTAAAGCAATACCTGGATGAAATGGACATCAATTATGTAGTGGATAAGAAGATAGTAAGGGGTCTAGACTACTACAAGAGGACGGCCTTTGAAATTATTTCTAATGACCTAGGAGCCCAGTCTACTGTATGTGGCGGTGGTAGGTATGATGGTTTGGTTGAACAAATTGGGGGACCAAGCGGTTATAGTGGTATAGGATTTGGACTAGGAGCAGAGAGGCTTTTATTAACACTTGAAGCTAATGGGGTAGAAATTGGCAACCCTAACCATACAGATATATTTGTGGTAACTATAGGGGACAAGGCAAAGCTAAAGTCCTTCAGTATCCTAAAAGACTTAAGAGATAATCATATATCAGCAGATAAGGACCATCTAGATAGGAGTCTGAAGGCCCAGTTCAAGTATTCTAACAAGATTAATGCTAAGTATACTATTGTAATTGGAGACGACGAGCTTGATAAGGATGAGGCCACACTGAAAAATATGGAAACAGGTGACCAGAAATTGATAAAAATCAGTGAATTAGTTGAAGAGCTAAGAACTGTACTATAATTTGGAGGTAGAGGCATTGGATAGTTTAAAGGGAATGAAGAGAACTTGTTATGCAGGGGACTTGAGATCTTCTGATATAGGCAAAGAAGTAGTATTGATGGGATGGGTCCAGAAAAAGAGAAATCTTGGTGGACTAGTCTTTGTTGATTTAAGAGATAGGGGAGGAATTTCCCAGATTGTATTTGATACTGATGTAAGTAAGGAAGCCTTTGAAAAGGCTGAAAAGCTAGGTAGCGAATATGTAATAGCTGTGAGGGGTAAGGTATGCGAAAGACAGTCTAAAAACCCTAACATGCCAACTGGTGACATAGAAGTCTTTGCTCAAGAGTTAAGAGTTCTAAATGAATCACAGACACCACCTATATATATAAAGGATGATGATGAAGTAAGTGAAGCACTAAGGTTGAAGTATAGGTACCTAGACCTTAGAAAGCCAAAGATGCAGAAGAACTTGATGCTAAGACACAAGGTTGCTAATGTAGTTAGAAACTACCTTTCAGACAATAACTTCTGTGAAATAGAGACTCCTTTCTTGGTAAAACCGACTCCAGAGGGAGCAAGAGACTACCTTGTACCATCAAGGGTTAATGAAGGTAAGTTCTACGCCCTTCCACAGTCACCGCAGCTATATAAGCAGCTATTAATGGTATCTGGTATGGATAGGTACTTCCAGATAGTAAAGTGCTTTAGGGACGAAGACCTAAGGGCTGATAGACAGCCAGAATTCACTCAGATAGACTGTGAAATGTCATTTGTTGAAGAAAATGATGTGATGACTATAATGGAAGGTTTGGTTAAGGACATATTTAAGAAGGTTCTTGATAGGGACATAGTGACACCATTCCCTAGGATTACATATGCGGATGCTATGAACAAGTATGGATCTGATAAGCCAGATACTAGGTATGGACTAGAATTTGTAAATATATCTGATATAGTAGCAGATTGTGGTTTTAAGGTATTTGCAGATGCTACAAAGCCAGGTAGCTCAGTAAGGGGTATAAATGTAGTAGGTGGGGCAGACCACTTTACTAGAAAGGCTATTAGCCACCTTGAAGACCATGCCAAGACATATAGGGCCAAGGGTCTAGCCTGGATGAAGATAACTGATGAAGGTGTTACATCACCAATAGCTAAATTTTTTACAGAAGAGGAATTAGCAAAGATTACTGATGCTATGGATGCAAAGCTGGGAGACCTACTCCTATTTGTGGCAGACAAGGATTCAGTAGTGTATGACGCCTTAGGCCAGGTAAGAATAGCTGTGGCAGACAAGCTGGATTTAGCAGATCCTAACCAGTTCAACCTATTATGGGTGACTGAGTTCCCAATATTTGAGGAGGATGAAGAAAATGGTAGATTTGTTGCTAAGCACCACCCATTCACTTCACCAATGGACGAGGACCTAGATAAGTTAGAGTCAGCAGAAAATAAATTAGAATTAAGGGCAAAAGCCTATGATATAGTATTAAATGGGTATGAAGTAGGTGGAGGATCAATTAGAATCTCTAATGCAGAGGTACAGAAGAAGATGTTTAAGGCCCTTGGCTTTACAGATGAAGAGGCCTATAATAAATTTGGTTTCTTAATTGATGCCTTCAAGTTTGGTACACCACCTCATGGTGGTATAGCCTTTGGTTTGGATAGACTAGTAATGCTACTAGCAGGGGCTGAAAACATTAGAGAGGTAATAGCCTTTCCTAAAAACCAGAATGCAGTTTGCCCTATGACTAATGCTCCAACAGTAGCAGAAGATGACCAGCTTAAAGAGCTAAGTATTAGGGTAGAAATAGAAGATAAGGAATAAGATATGAGTATTGATTCAGTAAATAATCATGATGATAGACACTTGAATCCCAGTAATGATAAGGACCTACTCCTAAAGAGATTGAGGAGGATTGAGGGCCAAATCAAGGGAATACAGGGTATGGTTGAGGATGAAAGATACTGTGTAGATATACTTACACAAATTTCTGCAGCCAAGTCAGCTATCAATGCCGTTGGGAATATGATCCTCGAAAATCACATAAGGGGCTGTGTAAAGGAAGCCCTAGAACTAAATGAGGACGATAAGCAGGAGCTAATTGATGAAATGATTGAACTAATGGTGAGATACTCCAAATAAGAGGAGGGATACAAATGGATCAAAGAGGTAGAATTGTAGAAATAGTAGATGAAAGAACTGCTATGATGAGGATGCAGAGAAATTCTGCCTGTGCATCTTGTGGTAAGTGCATAGGATCTTCATCATCAGAGTCCCAGGAAATAATAGTAGAGGTAGACAACTCCATAGGTGCAAAGTTGGGCGACAATGTCGAGGTCAGTATGGACCAAATAGATGTAATGAAGGCCCTAGGCATCCTGTATGGAATACCCCTATTAGGACTTTTACTAGGCTCAGTAGGGTCATATTATATATTCGAATTACTAGGTGTAACAAGTATGTTAGAGGTCTTGAGTGCCCTAGTAGGATTTGCCTTCACGGGACTGGCCTACTTATTAATTAAGTCCAGAGAGGGTAAATTTAGAGCTAGTCGTAAATATATGCCAACCGTAACAAGGGTTGTCATAGATTTAAATACTTGCTCTCTTGATGGTAGTTGTGAGGGCATGTAAATATAAAAAGTAATAGGTAATCAGGAGGATGAAAATGGAATTATTCGACGAATTAAAAGCACAAATTGATGGTAAAAATATAAGAATAGTTTTACCAGAAGGAACTGAGCCAAGAGTACTTGGTGCAGCAGCAAGGCTACAGAAGGAAGGAATATTGGTACCAGTCCTACTAGGTCAACCAGAAGCTATAAAGTCAGTAGCTCTAGAAAATAATTTCGATATCGATGGTATAGAAATTATAGACATGGACAATTATCCAGAATTTGACGATATGGTGGCAGCCTTTGTAGAAAGAAGAAATGGTAAGGTAAATGAAGAAGAAGCTAGAAAAATCCTAAAAGATGTAAACTTCTTTGGAACTATGTTGACTTACATGGACAAGGTTGATGGTATGGTAAGTGGTGCTGTTCATTCAACAGCTGATACTGTAAGGCCAGCCTTACAGATAGTAAAGACAAGACCAGGAGTACCAAGAACAAGTGGTTCTTTCCTAATGCTTAGAGGTGAAACTAGGTACCTATTTGCAGATTGTGCTATAAATATAGAGTTAGATGCTGAAGGCCTAGCTGGAGTAGCAGTAGAGTCTGCTAGAATGGCTAGGATGTTTGGTATAGACCCAAAGATAGCTATGCTAAGTTTATCAACTAAGGGATCAGCTAAGCACGACCTTATAACAAAGGTTCAGGATGCTACTAGGATGGCTAAGGAACTAGCGCCAGACCTTCCAATAGATGGAGAGCTACAGTTTGATGCGGCTGTATCTGAAACAGTTGCTAAGCAAAAGGCACCAGGTTCAGAGGTTGCTGGATTCGCCAATGTATTTATCTTCCCATCAGTAGATGCTGGTAATATTGGATACAAGATAGCCCAGAGATTGGGTGGGTTTGAAGCTTTGGGTCCAATTATCCAGGGTCTAAACAAGCCTATCACAGACCTCTCAAGAGGTTGTAACGAAGAAGACGTCTACAAGCTAAGTATAATAACAGCTTGTCAGAGCTTAATATAGTAAGTCCACAATAGAATATATCAAGGGTAGCCAGGTTAAGAAGTTACTTCTGTTTGCAAGATTGCTAAATAGAATTTCATTTTAGGCTCTATGTCAAATAACGTTGGTGATAATTTAAATCAATAAAATCTATTAAATTATGCGGCAGCATCCATAGCAAACTTATAGCTATGGATGTTGCCCTTTTGTATCTTATACCTTTCCATTAGCATTATCCTTGCCTTAAAATTCCTAAAACTCCTATATCCGTAGGATACTCTTTTAATTACCTTTATCTTATTATTTTTGCCCTCCACCATAGCATTCGTATAGTCATATTTTAATGAGTTTAGCACATACTTTCTAAGCTTTTTAAGGGTTTTTATACTCTTTCTAAAACACATCGGTATTTTATCAGTCCTAGTATTTAGAATGTCTTCAAGCATAGCTACATCATTATTAGATATACTTAATAGGAAGTTTTGATAAAAATCATAGGCTTCTTTTAAGTTGGGAAATTTTCCTAACATGTAGTCTAATATGTCAACTGAACTAGTCATATTTTTAAAGTGTCTATTCTTGTAAAAATATATACTGTTTAACTCCCAGTTCTTTGTAAGTGGTATTTTCCAGTATCTCTTCAGTATTTTATACTCTCTAGACCTGGTATTAAGCTTCTTCATCTCGTTTATTCTTAGCTTGTTTAACTCCCTTGTCAAGAGCTGTACTATGTGGAATTTATCAACTACGATATTGGCATTTGGAAAGACCTTCTTGGCAAGATCAATATATGGCCTATACATGTCTGTAGTCACATATTCGACCCTTTTTCTCACCTTCAAGGGATATGAATTAAAATACTCAAAGAGGTATCTTTG
>ERZ773272.851-NODE-851-length-11838-cov-27.296020_pt1 | contig 11838 bp, 7 predicted proteins | sample MGYA00511891_ERZ773272 | MGnify/ENA primary metagenome ERZ773272 (study PRJEB29015, sample SAMEA2738150) | human oral metagenome | biome: human oral; feature: human-associated habitat; material: saliva | place: China | collected 2198 ...
GTTGCCGGTGCAGACAGTCATGATTCGGTACATGGTTCTAGTGTATCGGTGGGGTGCTGGGCAGTTGAGCGCGGCGGGTGATTGGAGTGGCTTTGTAGGCGGCACGGTGACGGGCGGAGGCGCTCGCTGAGGCGCACTTGGTAGGGGCGTGAAAAGGCCCCGCCGACGAGGGGCCGGCGGGGCTTGATGATAAGGGCTATTTAGCGGGAGGGCTGATGTCTTTATATCCCTTTTGGGTTTTATCCCAAGAATCTGGATCATAAAGACGTGAAAATTCAGGCACATTCCCGTTTGTACCCTCATGAGATATATTTACTATTTTTGCATTATTTGTCTTCTGGGGATGTGTCGTAAATATGAATTTAAATTGCTTTTTGTAGTTTATTAAAGTATCTTCGAAATTTGTTTTTTTACCGAAGAATGATGAAAATTCAACCGCTCCGCGAAACTCTGCTTTTTCGAAATGTGAATATCCAACAAAGAGAGTTTCTGTAAATTTGGCATCACCATTAAATTTTGAATTCCAGAATATCGTTCTATCTATACCCCCTAATCTGAGGGTGGAGGCAATCTTATTTCCCAGTCGAATATTGAAATAGTTATTGTTACCTCTGAAATTCGTCATCGACAGAAGGCTGTCGAAAGATTCGTCGGCTTGAAACCGGGCGTTTGAAAAGATGGCATCACCATGGAATTCTACTTCATCAAAAGAAGCTTCATTGTAGAAATTCGCACCGTAAAAAACTGTGCTGCCATAGAAATTTGATTTGTTGAAGCTTGTATCTCCGTAGAATCGAGAAAATTCGAAATTTGCATCCTTGAAAGTTAATTTATTTAGGTCGTAGAAAAAAATCGAGTCAGAGAAATCAAATTTGATTTTTTTCCATACGTCAGCTATCTTTTGCTCGTGGGACTGATTATCTTGTTTATTTATGTAATCAAGGCGATGACTGATTGCTACAAAGATGCTTCGGCGAACCTTTTGTTCATTTATTAGTGTTAATTTTTCGTCTGTATCAGTTAAAGATCGAGAGTGCTCTAGGCGCTGTCGCTTATATGCTAGGTTGAACGGCGACCTTAAGTAGGAACAAAATCCGTCTATTATTATTTGTACTTCTTTTTCTCTAACAGAATTATGAATGTTGGAATCGGATGCCCATTCATCTGCAAGACCGAATAAAGTGTTTATTCCTCCTAAACGGACTGCTGTATTATCGTGACCAAATTGCTCAATAGCCTGGTTATAGCGACTGCGGCGCTCCGCATGAACCTGGCGATCATGGTCATTCTTGTTCTTCTGGATGTCATCCTCAATTTTTCGGCGGTCGATTTGATTTTTCCAGCTGTTCTGCAGAAGCGTCAGAATCGCAATGATTCCACCTGTAATGTAGAGGATATGGAGGCGTAAATCAGAGATAGATTTCTGTCTGATCTCTTCTGCCTTAGTATCTGCAGAATTGTTGCTTGAAATTCGCCAGTCAATACAATTTGGCACCATAAGAGCGGCTAAACCTCCTATGAGGCCTAGCGAAACAATGACCCAGAAGAAGCGCGCAGGATTATCAAAAAGCCATGTATATAAGTTGAAACGTGGTTTTTTGTCTTCTGGGTTCTGGCCGTTAGGAGACGGCGGTGAGACGTTTTCTGGCATGTTTGTTTCTCCTGTCTTCGCTGAAAGGAACGGTCACCATTCAGTGTAGTGCAAAACTGTCTGCCATGGGTTGCTATCAGATATAAATGAAGCCCCTGCTCGGGGCTGCGCTGTGACGGGCGGATGTGTCCCCGGAGGCATACTTGCTACGGGTGTAAAAAGGCCCCGCCGACGAGGGGCCGGCGGGGCCTAAAATATGAGCCTTATCCAGCTGGTTTTTCTTCTGGTTTGGGCGCGGGTAAAGGTTCAGGGTCGAACAGCTCACAACCCACAGGAATAGTGAACACCCTCCCGTCAGCTATGGTAATCTGCTCCGTTTCAATTTTTAATAAACTACCGGCAGCAGATTTAAACGCATATTTGTCTGGATCTGCAGATATTGAAAATTTAGCTGTTTTATTAGTTGGGAATATGAACATAGAAAATTCTAATTCTTCGCTAATTTTTACATCAGAGAGATGGCAACTATTGTAGAAAGTGGTATTGAAAAAAGCTGTTAAATATTCATCAAAAATTGCTTTGAAGAAGAATGCGCTACGCGTGAAAGTTGCATCAGTAAAACTTCCTCCCTGCATAAAATATGTTCCACTGAAATCAGTGTCATTCATAAATTGTGCGTTATGAGCGTAGAATGGATATTTAAATATTGATCCATAAAATTCGGCTCCTTCCCGGAAAGCTGAGCCAGAGAAGCGGGTTACTCCATTATATACAGAGGTGCTGAAGCTACCGTATTTATTGAAATGCGAGTCTGTAAATAATAATGATGAGTTAAAATTGCAAGATGAGAAATCTACAGGGTAGAAGAAGGTTGTATTTGAAAAATTGTAGTCAAAATTTGACCATGGTCCACTTTGAACCCTTAGTATCCCTTGCTGGTCAGCTTGAAATCCGGAACTAAGGCGTTTTTTAATTTCTGTAAAAATAGAGAGACGGAGTTCTTGCTCTTCATAGAAGGCAGCTTGTTCTGTTGTGAAATCTCCTATGTATCCATCTGGCTCATAATCTAAGTCAAGAATGTCTTGTTTCTTTGCAAGGGGAAATGATGAGCGAATATAGGAGCAGAGGTTATTGATAATAACCTGTCCCTCTTCCTGCTGTTTATCTTTAGTGAGGCTATCGTCTGCAAGCCATTCATCGGCCAATCCTACAAGGGTATAGATACCGCCCAGTCGGACGGCTGCTTTCTCGCTAGCCAGCTGTTCTACAGCCTTGGTGTAGCGGCTTCGGCGTTCAGCATGTACCTGCCGGATATGGTCGTTCTCGTTTTTCTTCCTCTCTTGGTTATTCTTTCGATGAGTTTCACCAAGAGTAATGACACCTAGAAGACCACCAGTGGTGTAGAGAATGAGCTGCCGAAGAACCCGACCGTCATCATCCTTGCCGAACCCGGAATTGAAGGCAACAGGGAGGATGAAGGCAAAGACACCGCCGAGGATGGCGACAGCTGCAATCGACGCATAAAACGGCTTAATCTTTTTGACTTTAGGAAGGTAGTTAAAAACAAAAAATATAACTGCAACTGTGCAGGCTATAAGTATGCCTATCGCTACCCACTGGGCGACAATATCCCATGTAACAGCTCCTGGGCTCGGAATGATAAGCTGCGTGGGGGATGGGCTAGGCTCTGGCGTCACTTATGTTTCTCCTGTCTTCCCTGATAGGAATGGTCACCCTTCAGCATAGTGCAAAACTGTCTGACATGGGTTGCTGTCAGATATAAACGAAGCCCCCGCTCGGGGCAGCTCTATGATAGGCGGATGCATTCGCTGAGGGATACTATACCGCGGGCGCGCAAAGGCCCCGCCGGCACGGGCTGGCGGGGCCTTATAGAGATGAGCCTTATTCAGTGGGCTTCTCTTTCGGTTTGGGAGCGGGCAAAGGCTCTGGGTCGAAAAGCTCACAACCCACCGGAATAGTGAAGACCCTGCCATCAGCTACGGTAATCTCCTCAGTTTCAATTTTACTAGGGCTGATACCTGCAATTTCAAAAGTGTCAGGGAATATTATTGATTCCAATGAAAATTTTGCAGCAGAGAATTCGATATTATCTATTGTCTGAATGTCGCTGAAACTAGTAATCCCCGTAAATGTGGATTCGGCAAAAGATGATTTTCTGGCGAACTTGCTTTCATTGAAATACGATTCACCCTTGAAATTACAGTTAGTGAAACTAGTTTTTTCGCCAAAGAACGAGAAGGTGAAGGTCGTCTCGTTTTTGAATTTTGCATTATTGAAAATTGATTCTCCTGCAAACAATACCAGTCCCAAGTTTGCTTGTTTGGAGAACACTGCATACGAGAAATTAGAAATCTTTAAAAACTGTGCCAGGTTAAATACTGTGTATTCATTGAAAAGTGTTTCGGAAAAATCTGCTTCTTCTTTAAAGACTGTCATTCCAAAGGTTGATTTTTGAAAGAATTGAGTCCCTGAAAAATTTGCATATTCCTCAAATGTAGCCTTAGAGAAATTAGTTGAAGCATTGAATACGCAGTCAGAAAAATCTGCAAGGTAGAAAAAATTTGCATCCAAGAAATTAAAATTAAATTCTGACCAAGAGCCCGGCAGTAGTTCTTGGATATCTTTGTGGGGTGCTGGTCCCTTAGAGGAGAGTCTTGCCCTAATTTCTTCAAGGATTGTCATTCGAACTTCTTGTTCTTCTCTATATTCCGCCCTGTCTTTACGAAAATCTCCATCATATTCGCTTTCTTTTTCTGAATTATCTAGAATTTCTTTATAATCTGCAAGCGTGTAAGGGGAGCGGAGATAAGAGCATAGGTTATTAATTATGACTTGCCCTTCTTCTTTGCGTTCTGTTGCATCAGATACTGTTTTTTTGTCACTCATCCATTCGTCGACTAATTTAACTAATGTATATACGCCACCAATACGAATAGTTCCTTTTTCATGAGCTAGCTGTTCAATTGCTTTGGCGTAACGACTGCGACGTTCAGCTTTGACTTGTCGGGTATGATCGAGGTCGTTTTTATCTTTTTCTTGCAAATTCTTGCGTCGGTTTTCCCAAAGGGTAAGCATTGCGAGAACACCACCAGTAGCTGCCAAAATGGCCTGACGGAGCGTCGCTACACTATCACCAGGTCTGAACGGTTCTGAGATGAGCAGGGGCAGGCAGAAAGCGCAGAAAGATCCGATAATAGCTATCGAGATAAGAGCTGTATAAAACCAGTTTCTGCTCCACCAGCTATGACGTTGGGAAGGTCCTTTGAAGGTCTCGTTTGGTTTATTCATGCTTCTATCTCCTGCCTTCGCTGATAGGGCTACTCACTTTTCAGCATAAGGTAAATCTGCGTGCCATGGGTTGTGCCCGGTCAAAACCAAAGGCTCCACTGTGCAGAAGGTATAGTGAGGCCTTCAAATCTTACTTCGCAGGCTCACTGATGCGGGTGTACTCCTGCTTCTCCTCGTCCCAGGAATCCGGGTTGAAGAGTATGGCTCCGCGAGGGAGAATGAACGTTCTGTTAAGAAGTTTCGCATTGCCACAGCTGAAGCCGTGCGGGCTCTCCGGGTGCACCTTGAACAGGTAATCCTGTGGATCCACCTGAGCAGAGAACTGGGTAGGACCGGTGTCATCTGCAAATGTGGGTGCATACTTTTCGAAATATGCCTCCTCGAAGCTTGTTTTGCCGATGAACTTCGCTCCCCGGAAAGTTGCGTTTTCGGTGAACTTTGCGTTGTCGAACTCAGCGGCTCCTGCGAACTCCGTGTTGCTGAAGTTTGTGTTTTGGGTGAAAGTCGCCCAGGTGAAGTCCGCGTTTTGGGTGAAGGCCGTTACGTAAAAGTCCGCGTTTTGGGTGAATTTTGCCCCGGTGAAGTTCGCGTTTTGGGTAAATTTTGCCCCGGTGAACTCTGCGTTTTGGGTGAAGGTCGCCCCGCTGAAGTTCGCGTTTTGGGTGAATTTTGCCCCGGTGAAGTCTGCGTTTTGGGTGAATTTTGCCCCGGTGAAGTTCGCGTTTTGGGTGAATTTTGCCCCGGTGAACTCTGCGTTTTGGGTGAAGGTCGCCCAGATGAAGTCCGCGGTTTGGGTGAAGGTCGCCCAGATGAAGGCTGTGTTGCTGTAGAACTTGGCAGAAGAAAAATTACCTTTCTCAATCGTGAGGCTACTGAGAGAATAGAAAATGGGAGCTCGGCTGAAATTGAAATCAAAGTCACTCCAGATTCCTGGAACGGTTTCGATTATTTCACCCTTATCATTCTTGGTGAAGGTACTACTGCGCTTGCTCATCTCAACAAAGACAGTGCGGCGTACATCCTGTTCTTCGTGAAATGCGGCCTGATCTTTGGAGAAATCTCCTTCATAGTTATCAGGCTCTGAATCGCCCTCAAGCATCTCTGCTTTTAATGCCAGGGTGAAGGGTGAACGAATGTAAGAGCAGAGGTTATTGATAATAACCTGCCCTTCTTTTTGCTGTTCTTCTGGGCCGAGGGCGTTGTCTGCAAGCCACTCATCGACTAAACCTACAAGGGTGTAGATACCGCCTAGACGAACAGCTGCCTTTTCATTAGCTAGTTGCTCTACAGCTTTGGTGTAACGGCTACGGCGCTCTGCATGAACCTGGCGGATATGGTCACGTTCGTTCTTCTCCGCGTCCTGCTCATTCTTCTTGATATCGGCATCAATTTTGAGGCGGTCACCCTGATTCTTCCAATTAGTCTGCAGAAGAGTCAGAACCGCAATAATGCCGCCAGTGACGTACAGAAGATGCAGGCGCAGCTGATCTGAACTGCCAGAGCTCATGCCGCAGAGCAACCACAGCATCCAAGGCAGAAGAATCGCAACCGCGCCGCCGCCCAGGCCAAAGCCAATGAGGAGCTTAATAAAGTGCCGGATATACCAAGGCTCCTCCTGAGCTTTTGAGATTACTTGGCTTTCTGGAATGGGTGATGGGTTATTGTTGGGCACGAGATTATCCTGTCCTCTCTGATAGGAACATTCACCTTCCAGCATAGGGTAAAGCTGTTTGGTGTGAGTCGCGCCCGGTCATCAGCGAAGGCTTCGCCTGCATGAGAGGCGCAGGCGGGGTTTCTCTACGGCTGTAGCAGGCAAGATGCGGTACGGAAATTCTCAAAATAACCGATAGCGTTTCTCGTGGTGGGCGCAATGGCTACGTAATTAGTGTTGTCATGTTGTTATGTCTTAAGAATTGCGCTACATTATTAGGTATACGGTCACATGTGCAGGGCTTGTCCTTATGTACAATGACCATAAAATAAAAGTGGAACTACCAGCGATGTTGAGAATATCGCTAGTAGTCCCACCAATGAATGGTTTAGAAGAGATACGTAGCTGCTAACTCACACATCTCTACGAGACCGATGAACAGGGTCGCCAGATAACTGCCCCGTTCGACCATTAGCCAAAAATTCTTGGCCATATGATTCACCTCCTCTCTATTTGATTGGAGACTGACAACGCGGAATTGCGTTGTCACTGCTGATTTTAGCAGATGACAACTATTCCGCGAATTTTTGCTACCCAATTTAAGTTTTATTTATCTCCGACATGGCGTAATAACACTGGAAAGCAATAAACAAAATCCGGGTAGCTAAGAATCGAAAAAACCCCGCTAGAGCCTATAAGCTCAGCGGGGTTTTTCGCACCGTTTTATTTTGTGCCCGGACTGCTCGATAGCGTCTGCCGCGCACGCAAAAGTCCCGCCACATATTCAATGTGGCGGGGCCTCTGGATACTACTGCGCGGGCTCACTCAGGCGCATGTATTCTTTCCGATGTTCATCCCAGGACGCCGGATCGAAGAGCACCGCCCCGACCGGGACGCGGTAGCCCACGCCGTTCAGCCCGGCTGTACCCAGCGGAATAGGCTGGCTATACTCGTACACTGCGAAGTTATGCGCCTCCTGATTGGCTGGCTCCGAACCGGTAGACAGGGCAGCGAATCGCGCCCGGTATACCTCACCCGACTCAGCATCTTCAGCCACGAAGACCGGCGGGCTCTTCACGAAAGACACATCGCAGAAATCTGCAACACCCATAAAAGACGCTCCGTAGAACTCAGCGTCAGCCTCGAAAGTTGCTTCACTGAACCACGCGAGCCGCTCAAACACAACCCCGCTGAAGTTTGCATCACCGCAGAAGGTTGCCACGCTGAACCCGGCATACCCCTCAAAGACAGCCTCACGGAACTCTGCAGTCCCCGCAAAATCCGTCCTGAAGAAGCTCGCATTACCGCCGAAAGACGTCCCGCAGAACCCCGCGTCCTGATCCAAGGAAGCACCGCTAAACCTCACATCCGCAGCAAACACAGCGTCGCGGAAGTCCGCGTGCCCTCTAAAAGAAGCCTCGTGGAATTCCGCATTAGCGTTGAAGGTTGCATGGTCGAAGCTCGCACTATGGTTGAATGTCGAACAGCCAAAGTCCGCGCCCTGATCGAACGTCGCATCCGCGAAGTAGGCGCCCTCAAAGTTCGCCCCGTTGAAGCTCACCGCCCGCGCGAACGTCGCCTTGTAGAAGCCGACATGCGCCGTGAACGTCGCCTTACTAAAGTCGGCATCCTGCGCGAAGGTCGCGTTACTGAAGTTCGCGTGCTGCGGGAAGTCCATCTCATAGCGCGTCCTCGGAAGCGCAATAAAAGACGCCCGGCTGAACGTGGCGTCGCCGTCGAACCGCGCCCCACCAAAATCCTCGTACTGCGTGAAGGACGCCCCGCTAAAGTCCGCCGCGCCCGTAAAGCGCACGTTGCTGAACATTGCGGACTGCTTGGTCACTATACCGGCAAAGCGCGCGGCCCCGCCGAACAGCGACTTAGAGAACACCGCCGGGCGGTTGAATACCGACGCGGCGAAGTGCGCCTCATCGTGGAACATGGAGGCGGTGAACACTGCCTTGCCCTCAAAGGTGACCGCCGCGAAGCTGGCTATGCCTGCGGTGTTCAGGCGTGAGAAGTCGGCATCGGACTTGAAAGCGGATACCGCGAAATCAGCCGCAGCCGAAAAGACCGCGTCTGAGAAGTCAGCCTCGCCGGTGAAGGTTACGGTCGCGAAGCTTGCCGCGTCCGCAAAATGCGCCCCGCTGAACTCTGCCGCGCCTGCGAAGTGTGCGGCGCTGAAGCCCACCCAGTCGTTGAAGTTCGCGCCGTGGAAGGATGCGTCAGCGGTGAACTGTGCCGCGGAGAAGCTGGTGTCACCGTGGAAGGTAGCACCGGAGAAATCCGCCGCGCCGTAGAAGGTCGCGGAGGCGAAATCGGCGTTCTGAAAGTGCAGCTGCCGTAGCGGGTAGAAGATGGGTGCGCCGCTAAAGTCGAAGCGCAAATCCGCCCACATCGGTGATATTAAAGGCACCGCGTGCTGGTCTTCCCCGTTGTCTGCCTTGTTGCTTTCGGCGGCGGCGGCGAGGCGGCGACTGAACTCCATGAAGACCGTGCGGCGCACTAGCTGCTCTTCGCGTAGTGCCTCCTGATCGCGCGTGAAGTCGCCTTCGTACCCTTCGGGGGCTTCGTCTGATTCTAGGATCTGCCGCTTCTGCGCGAGGGGGTAGGGCGTGCGGATGCACTCGGTCAGCGCATCGATGATGGTTTGGGCTTCTTCGATGCGTACCTGCTCGGGGAGGGATGTATCGGTGAGCCATTCGTCTGCGAGGTTTGCGAGCGTGTACACCCCGCCGAGGCGTACGGTGGGCTGCCCGTCGACGAATTGCTCGAGTGCGTGCGTGTAGTGTTCGCGCCGCCCGGCCTGCTGGGTGCGTGCCGGGGTGTTTTTGCGTTGCCGTAGCGCAGTTAAGAGTTTGTTGAGGTTCATGACGGTGTGCCCTTCCTGCTCCGGTGCTGGCTTATATCCAGCATAGGGGAGAGCCTCACCCCTTTGCGCTTGCGCTGGGCAAAAGAAGAAGCCCCGCCTGCAAGGTATATACAGGCGGGGCTAAAGAAATATTATTTTCGCATTATATTGCTAGTCCTTTGATCTCTGGATACATTCCAAATAAATGTCATATCTTTTAAATCGTTCGGTATAATGTGTTCGCATTGACCTGTATATTCATTGTATGTATGTTTTTTTCTGTCATATTTTTCAATATAGAAACCTTCGGTGTATTTTGTTCGATTTTCTACAATCTTGTTTGGTGTATAATAACCATCGCTATTGCGGGTTGCATAATTTTTCTTATTGTTATCATAGGATGGGGAGAAAAGAAGGATGGATGAGTTGTCGGTTGAAACAATGATTCCAAATGCTATAGATTTTGAGTTGGTGTTATTTCTAGGAAAAACACAGGAATAATCTATTTCTCCGGATTCTATGGTCTCGCCGGGGTTGGCAATAATTCCTCCGATATTTTTGGGCATGTATTCAAGGAAAAGCCTGGGGGAAATGTAAGATAAATACAATACTAATATTGTAAAAATTGATATAAATAGTGTAAGGGTAACCCTATTCTGGTTTGAATTTTTATCGAATTGGTTATTTTTAATTGTCCTGTTGGTGATAATGTGCGATATAGGGATAGTGCATGCAGTTATTGATAATGTAACCACGAATAGTAGAGTTTCAGCCGTGTCACCACGGGTAGTTAGTCTAAGGATATAAAAAATTGTAAAACTTGACGCAATAGTAAGGATAGCGGATTGGGTAGTTAAATATAAATAGTACCACAAAATTGGTATTTCATTACCTTTTTGTCTTTTTATTAAAATATGTCGGTGTATGTCCCGATTTATTTTAGGGTGGTTAATTGTAGGGAGGATAATCGCGGGAAGAAGTGAAATATAAAATATTGCTATATATACAAGTACTACGGTAGCCCATGTAACCTTTTGCTCCGGGAGTTGTGCAGAGGTAATCTGTAGGGCTAGGCCGATATCTCCTCCTGCAACTTCTTTATAGTGATATAGAACGAAGGTAAAAGCGACGGCCGTAGATACTGGAAGTAGAGAAGCAAATATTTTTAGGTGTTTTGATATAGATGATGATATTTCATTTTTCCGCAAATCGCTATCTTCTAAATCGAAAACTTCTAGTTCAATAATGGGTTTTGAATTTTTATTACTTGAATCTAAAGCTGTCAGCGCCATAAAGGCGCTAATGGTTGTTGGGACTAATAAAATTATAAGTAGAGAAATGTTTTTTGTTATAGAAATTATTGCGGTAAGTGGATTGTTCTCAATGGGAAAGCATGCAATTGTCCAAGAAATAAACGTGAGTAGGAGGGGTATTGGGGCGATTTTTAGGAAAGAGCACAAGGCACGCATGGTAGCTCTTAGAAAATATGGTAGGGAAGAGGTGAATAGATGTTTGACGCATTGAAAAAATTTATCGAATTTAGTGCATCTTTCGGATTTTGAATTTGTAATATTCTGTGGTTTTATCCCTTGCCTGGGGCGATATGGCATAGTTGGGTAGACTAGATTTTCCTTAGTTGGGGCGGTAAACGAACCACTTGCGTACGGGTTGGGTGGGGGCATGGGGTTGCTGGGTGTAGGCACTGCAGTCTCCTGTCTACTTTGAGAGGATATGGTCGTAACCAGGATACGGCAGGTAGGTAGTCTCAAGCCATAGGTGAAGGTTGAAGAATTGCAGGTCGGATAAGCAGGGATACCTTCATGAAGTGAGCGATGGAGCTTGCAAGCGGGCCCTCTATATATAAGAGGAACGAATCTCTAAGATCTCAAGCAGGCGCCTGCGGGTGAGGTGCCTGCACGAAGCGCACCCCTAGCAACGCTGCCAGAGGCCTAGCCGCCAGGCCTAAGAATCGCGCCTAACAATCGCCTCGCACACCCTATGTAAGGTGCACCCAGACCATCTTCCAGCACCTCCCGCACCCCAATTTTTGGGTTTTTCGCACGTTTTTAAAAATTTTTTAAAAATTTTTTCGCCCAGTTAGCCCGCCCATGTCTGCCGTGCGCTGAATCGCCGCGCCGCGCCCTCACGCAGGCCAAAAACCCCGGAATTTCGCGGCAGAACCGCCCATACGCGCCTCGCCGCCGCCTCAAAATCGCCCGCAAAACACCCCTCCGGGAGTCCAAAATACCCACCCCTCACGTCCCTCCACATAAAAAAGTTGAGTAAAGTTCGCTCAACCCTATTGACACACCCTCTGAGAGGGTGCATACTTGAGTACATGAGGCTCAAGGAGCCGCGCAGACCACTCCACACGGAGCGGTACGCGCAGCACCGACCGCCTCCAAAACTTTCAAACTAACCCGCCTCGCATTAGAA
>ERZ773272.858-NODE-858-length-11794-cov-29.699037_pt1 | contig 11794 bp, 6 predicted proteins | sample MGYA00511891_ERZ773272 | MGnify/ENA primary metagenome ERZ773272 (study PRJEB29015, sample SAMEA2738150) | human oral metagenome | biome: human oral; feature: human-associated habitat; material: saliva | place: China | collected 2198 ...
AACGCCGTGTACCCGGTCTCCGGCTACTCGGTCGTGCGCGCCATCTTCAACTAGGTGTTATCGGCATCGGCGGTGCCTCCCGAGCGGAATGAACCGGATGCCGTAGCATAACGCGCGAGGCGCCGAACCCCTTTGACGGGGGTTCGGCGCCTCGCGCTGTTAAGAGTGAATAGGGGCTAGAATACACCGCCCGCTATAGACGGAACGGAATATTCTTTAATGGCTATATACACTGGTCGGTTCTCTAAATAAGCTGAGTTTAGCGGCCGGTAGCCGAAGGCTTCGCAGAAGAACGAGACGAGGCGCTCATAGACGGACGAGCCGAAGCGCTTGCAGATGCCGAGGCGGAAACCGCCGCCGCCGCGCTCGCCGACTCCTCGGCCGACAGCGGCGTACCGTCCGCATGCACACCCGCCATTGCCGGGGTCACGCCGTTCACGAAGCTCAGCTTCGCCTGCTTGAAGTGATAATCCGGGGAGCAGGTCAGCTTGTACTTGGTATCCGCCAGCTCGCGAATCGTCTTCACATAATTCTGAGTCTCGGGGAAGGGCGGAACGCCGCCGTATTTCTCCACGGAACCGGGGCCCGCGTTATAGCCGGCGAGCACCACATCCTGCAGCTCATCCTCATTAGAAGCGTACTTCGCCAAACGGGTGCGAAGCTCAGACAGGTAGCGGGCCTGCGCAGCAATCGCATCGTGCGGGTTCAGCACGTTACCGCCGTTGCCGAAGCTGTAGTGCTCGGCATTCCACGCCTCATCGGTAAACTGCGCGATACCCTTAGCGCCCTGGTGGGACACAACGCCCACGCGCCAGTGGCTCTCGGTCTCAATCTGCGCGGCCATCACGCCGGGGCGGAAACCCGACACCTTAGAGCCCTCCTCAAAATCGGATCGGAGAGCCGCCGGAGCATACGAAAGCTCCGTCATGCCGCAGTAGTCGTCATAGGTGGCCGCCAAACCGGCGACGCCACCACCTAAAAGAACCGCAGAGGCGATAATCTGCCAGTGCGCGAGAGCCCCGGCCAGAAAGCGAAGCGGGAAAGCTTTACGCGGCCGAGGGGAAGTCTGTGCGTCCGCCGAGGCGGAAGTGTGGTTGGAGGCGCTCGTAGCGTTACGCTCGGAAGGGGCGCCCGAAGTGCTATGTGCCATCCATCCAGACTAGCGCACCCGAGCCGCGGATGCCGACAAAATACCCACGGATGAGGCTAAAAGCATAGTCAGCGCGGGATGCGCACCCCGCCCCAATCCGGGCAAACCACCCTGCCGCCCGCCTGCGAGAAAGGAAGAACCCGCCCGGAAAGGCCCCCGGGTAGCGAAGGGCCCCGCCGCGCACATCCGAGGATGCACCCGGCGGGGCCTCACAAATCCCGCTGCCGCGAGGGCTCGGCTCACGGGGTCGCCTAGCGGTCGGTCACCACAATCTTGCCGGCGGCGCCGCGCTCCATCTCCGCGAAGGAATGGTTCACGAACGTGTACGTGCCGGACTCCAGGAACTGCATCTCCACGAAGCCGCCCTGGGCGGGGGCCAGATCCAGGGCCTGACTGTGGCCGTCACGGCTACCGTACGCATCCGCGCCGCGGCGCATCAGGTAGCCGCCCTCCTTATAGACCGTGTCGAACTGCGAACCGACCACGTGGAAACTCGTGCCGTGGTTCGGGCCCGCCGCCATCACCCAAATACGGACGCGCTCGCCCTTCTTCACCTGCAGGGGCTTTGCCTTGTACTGGGTCGCGTGGCCGTTGAACATGGTCAGCGTGGGGGTGCCCGCCGCAATCAGGTCGGGAGAGTTCTCCGCCAGCTTGTTGCCGTCGGAGGCGGTCTTGCCGGTGTCGTGCAGGTACGCCTCGCCCTGAACCATCACGTACTCGTGATCCACCTGATCCATGTCAGCCGGGTCAATGATGACCGCGCCATACATGCCCTGGGTCATGTGCAGGCTCAGCGGGGCGGTACCGCAGTGGTACAGCCAGATGCCGGCGGCCTTCGCCTCGAAACGGTAGACGAGACGCTCACCGGGGGCGATGGTCTTCATCGTGTTATCGGGGGAAACCATGCCCGCGTGGAAGTCCAGCGAGTGGCCCATCGTGCCGTTATTGACGAGTGTAATTTCAAAAATATCGCCGACCTTGCCGCGCAGAACCGGGGCCATGTTTTGCCCGTTGAAGGTCCACATGTGGACGGTTACGCCGGGGGCTACCTCGCGGTCGACCTCCTGCACCTCCAGGGTGACCTTGCGGACGGTCTTGCCGTTCACCTGCGTGGCGGTGTTCGGTGCCGGGATGTTCGGGTCGCGGTACTGGTAGCCGCTGCCGGGCGCCGCAGACATGTCAATCTTGCCGTTCGCGACCGTCATGAGGGTCGGGACGTTACCCGTCGCGGCGTGGTTGTGGTTGGTGTGGTCACCGGAAGCCACCTGCTGCGAGGACGCGCCGGTCACCTTCACCTGGAGGACCATGCCCAGGGAGCGGTGGCCCGCCACGGAGCAGTACGCCTCGGTATCGGCGGTCATGACGCCGGCGTCCACGGTCTTCGTCTCGCCGGGGTTGATCGTGCCGGTGGTTGCGCCGTTATCGAAGGTCAGGTCATGGGTCATGCCCTGATCCTCGTTGGTGACTTCGACGACCAGGCGGTTACCGGCGGGCACCTCCACCTCGGCGGGGGTGAAGCGGTAGTTGCTGGTTGCCTTCACCTGCACGGTGGTGGTCTGTCCGGTCGGCGTGACCGTCTGCGAGCCGGCGTTCAGGGTGGGCAGGGCCGAGAGGTTCAGCGCGGAGGGGTTCACCGCGAAGCCCAGCAGGAAGGCCATGGCCACGGCCAGGGCCGCCTGGAAGCTCTGCTTGGCGTGCGGGACGGGCTCGGGGGTGAGCGCCTCCTGGTTGAAGGCGGGCTTCTCACCGCGGGCGCGGGCCGCCATCATCTCCTTGCGGGCGCTCACCGAAGCCTTCACACCGCGAATCATGAGCGGAATGAACGCGGCCAGGGCCAGGGCACCCACGACGGCGACGGCAATCTTAATGGACTGGCCCACCGCCGCGCCGGGCATCATGAAGACGAGCAGGGCCAGGTTCACGGCGGTCACGCGGGCCGCGGCGAAACGGTTAAATTCCTTATTGGATGCGCGCACCACGGCCGGGCCGCCACCCATGCGCTGCGGAAGCAGGTAGCTCATCGCGCCGAGCAGCACCTGAAGCAGGAAGCCCACCACGAAGATGGGAGTCACGGCGCGCATATCCAGCTGCGCGAAGGGGGTGGTCGCCACCATGACGATGGTCGCCACAACGCCCACCAGGAACCAGCAGAAGCCCATACCCACGCTCATGGGCGGGTACTCGTTCGGGCGCTTGGTGCGCAGGGTGCGAACCATCACCCCGGCCACGAGCAGCAGGCCCAGCAGGTACACCACGAGGCCGGCCACGGCCACCGGGCGCAACCCGAAGAGCGCACCGATCAGGGTCAACGCAACGCCACCGCACATGAGGTACAGGGCGCGCACGCTGTGGGCAAGCGCCTTATCCACCATCTTGGTGCGCAGCATGGTCGGCCAGAAGGTCACCAGCGTGCCAACCACCGTGATACCAACGAATCCGAGTACGTTCACGGCCTCGTGGGCGAGCAAAAACTGCGAGTGCAGGGTGCCGTTCAGGCTCGGGTAGGCCACCATCGCGCCGAGCAGGGCGCCCAGGGGCAGCAGTAGGGCCGCAACGATGTAGAAACGAATTGTCACGCCAAAGCGGGAGGGTAGGGCGCGGCGTACCTGACCCATCAGGTAGATGCCGTGCCAGGCCACCATCGCGCCGATGACGAGGGCACCAATCACCGTGCAGGCGTACAGGCCCGGCACGCTCAACTGGCCAACCATGCCTACCATGAGAAGCACGATGCCCGCGTTCAGGGTGAAGATGCGGCCAACCTGGACCTTGCGCTGCTCGTCGGGAATCTTGATCTTCATGAGCGCTTCGGTGAAGTGCTGCGACCAAATCAGAATCGAGTTCGTAATCAGGCCGAGGGTCACCATGTGCACCATCAGCCAGCCGCTATTGGGGATGACGCGATGCAGCAGAAGCGCTGCGATGAGGGCAAACATCCAGTAGGAGACGGGCTTCGAGGCGCGACGATGCCACGTGCCGCGACCGGATGCGCGGCGCGCAATCTCTTCGGTGGTGAGGGAAGCGCCGGGAACGCCGGCCGGGCGCGTGCCGATGCTCAGCCCGGAGGAGCCGCCTCCGGAGACAGCCGCACCGTTTGCTGAACCGCCGGGCGCGCCGATGCTCAGGCCGCCGAGGCTTCGGGGACGCTGGCCGTCGGGTTTGCCGCCGCCGGTTGCATCGGGGCGCTCGCCGCCGTTGGGCTTCTCGCCGTCAGATGGGGTGCCGAGATGTTCGCTCACGCAATCACTGCTTTCACTGCTGGTTGTTCACGTCGGTACGTCGGTGTGTTTACGTCGGTGTGTTCGGGGGCGCTCCGCATCCGCTAGACTCCGCGGAGGGCGCGTCGAGTGCCATATAAATCTATTATATTGCCCCATTTGTACCAATTTTGAAGACAGTACGTGCGTATAAATGCGCTCTGCGGCCCGCCTCCTGAAGCCTGTGAATCTGCGCCCTGATGCATCGGATACACGCGCTTCGCGATACACTGTTATGGCTTGAAAACGCCGATGCCCCGCACTCTCACGGGGCATCCGAAACACCCCGCGCCGGGATCCGCAGCTAAACCCCACAGTAAGGACATCTCGTGGCCAGAACCGAATCCAAAACCCCGATTTGGGGCGTTATTGCCGTCCTGGCGCTCCTGGCGGTGGGCGCCAATTTCCTGCTCCGAATCCTGAGCGACCCCGCCAGCGGCATGGATTTCTCCATTTACCGCCTGGGCGCCATGACCATTTTCGATAACGAGGGGTTCACCCAGGACCTGTACTCCCCGACCCTGAACGATCACGGCGTGATTAAGCCGCCGTTCACCTACCCGCCGTTTGCGGCGATGCTGTTCCTGCCCTTCGCGTTCATGCCCCTGGTCGTCGGTAAGGTGCTCATGGTGCTGGGGTCCGTGGTGGTGGCCTGGTGGCTTTCCACCGTCATCTACAACTACGTCAATGCGCGCGGTCGCGAACTGCCCCTGCAGCGGTACTTTGGCCGCGTGGGCGCTATCGCCGTGCTAACCCTTCTGGTGGTTGCGGCGGGTCCCTGGCAGCGCACCATCGACCTGATTCAGATCAACCCGTTCATTACCGCGCTGATTCTGGCCGATTTTGTGCGTCCGGCGACCCGCGTGCCGCGCGGCGTGCTGATCGGCATTGCCGGCGGTGTGAAGCTCACTCCGCTCGTGTTCGGCCTCATCCTGCTGGTGCGCCGCGATTGGAAGGGCATCGCAACCCTGGGTGCGACCTTCTTCGCCACGATTGCGCTGGGCTTCATTCTGATGCCCAAGGAGGCACCGGAATTTTGGTTCTCGGCGCTGACGAATCCTTCGCGCGTGGGCGGCCTGAACTATGTGGATAACATTTCGATTCAGGGTTGGCTGTTGCACTTCGGCCTGTCCGAGGGTGCCGCGAAGCCCGTCTACTACGCTCTGGCGCTCGTGAGCATCGTGCTCACCGCCGGCCTGCTGTACCAGCTGGAACGCCGCGGTGCGGCCCTGGCACAGGTGGCGGTGACCGCCTCGCTCATGGTGGCGCTGTCGCCGATTAGCTGGTCGCACCACAACGTGCTACTGCCCCTGCTGGCGGCCGTGCTGGTGCTGGATGCGTTCCCCACCTACTTCGCCCCGCAGCCGGCCTGGTTGCGCGTGGCGGCCGCGTGCTTCGCCTGGGTTGCCGTGCTGGGCCTGTATATTTCCCCGATGCGCATCGCCTCGTGGATGCACGGCTCCATGGACGACATGGAGCACCTGGCCGCCGGTGCGCTGGCGGTGTCGGCGATTCCGGCGTTCTGCCTGTGGGTGACGATGATGCTCTGGTCGGTTGCCGCGCTGAGCGCCCCGGTGCGCGGCGCGAAGGTTGAGCCCGTGCGGTACGGTTCCGTGCGTAGCGATGCACCCCTGGGCTGGTGGGGTGCCCGCGCCCTGGTGACCGAGAGTGCCCAGTCTGTGCGTGCCGCTAATTCCCGGGAGGCAATCGCGTGAGCCACGCGAAAAACACTGAGAAGAACGCCGAAGATACCGAAAAGAATACCGGGGCGGTAGCGCCCGCTATCCCGTGGGCCTCGGCCCCCGCAGCTTCTACCGAGGCTGCCGCGGCTACCGGGTCCGTGCCGGCCGCCGAGCCCGCTGAGTCCACCCGGGCCGCGAAGCCGAAGGACCGCCCCGAGGAACCCGGTCACTCCGATGCATCCGAACGCATTCTCAGCCTGCGCGAACGCTTCTTCCGCGGCGGCGATATCTGGGCGCACCTGGTGTTTATCCTGGTGGCCGCCTACGCCCTCAACTACGTCACCCACGCAGCCGCCGACGATATCTACGTCTACCGCCTGGGCGCGGTCTCCCTGGCCGACGGCCCCGACGGACTGCAGCTCTACAGCTTCCGCACGCGCGGCCTGCCCTTCACCTACCCGCCGTTTGCGGCCCTGCTCTTCTACCCGCTTGCGTTCCTCACCGAACCGCAGAGTATGATGCTGATTACCGTCATCATCGGCGTGCTCAGCTACGTGTGCGCCTACGCCCTGTACTCCTACGCGCGTAGCCGCGCCTGGCGTCTGCCCCTGCAGAAGTACCTGAGCTCCTGGGGCATGGTCTCGCTCATGGCGGCCCTCATTTGGGCCTGCGGCCCGTGGCGCCTCACCACGCACTTCGGGCAGATTAACGCGATTATCCTCGCCCTAATCCTGGCCGACTTCATGCGCCCGGCCACCCGCGTGCCGCGCGGCGTGTTGCTGGGTATTGCCGCCGGCGTTAAGCTCACCCCGCTCGCCTTCGGCCTTCTGCTGCTCATGCGTAAGGACTGGAAGGGGCTTATCACCACGGCCCTGAGCTTCGCGGCAACCGTGGGTATCGCGTACCTCGTCGTACCCCAAGAATCGATGATTTACTGGTTCCAGGCGCTGCGCGACACCTCCCGCGTGGGCTGGTTCAGCTACTTCGATAACGTGTCTATCATGGGCGCCCTCACCCACGCGGGCCTGCAGCACCAGCTGACCGCAACCGCCCTGTCGGTCGTGCAGGTGGCCCTGACCCTGCTCATCGTTCTGGTGACGGCCGTTCTGCTGATCCCGCTGATTCGCGCCCGCGCGGTTGTGTCGCAGCTGGCGCTGACGGCCTTCATGATGCTGCAAATCTCGCCGATTAGCTGGTCGCACCACAACACCTGGTACCCGCTGATGCTGGCCGCCGTCGTGGTGGAAATCTTCCCCCTGTTTTACCGGTGGGCAAGCTCGTTCATTGCGACCCTCGGCGTTATCACGGCGAGCGTGGCGCTGGCGGGCATGTACATTTCCCCGTACTGGATTGTGCTGGCCTTCGCCCCGCACTTCAGCTCGGATAACATCCTCATGGTGCCCGAGGGGTCGCTGGGCCTCATGGCGGGCACGTCCCCGTACCAGTTCATGTACGTGTTCACGGTGGTGACCTTCTTCGTGTACCTGGTGCACCGTCAGCGAATCAATCACGCAACAGCCCGTGAGGGGGAACGCGTGACTGCCCTGGGCGCCGCGTACTAGAAACCGCCGCACGACCCGCGGTTGTGAAAGACCGCAGACGCAGAAGAGCCCCCGCATCCGATAGGGATGCGGGGGCTCTTCCAGTGTGCCGCCACGGGCTACGGGCGGCTAGTGGGTGCCGATGCTCCAGTCAGCCGAGGAGGTGCTACGCACCTGCAGGAGGTTCTTGCCGGTGCTCTTCCACTCCATGCTGCTCTTCATGTTCGCCACGCTGGTGCCGAACATGACGTCGCTGCGGCTTGCGCTCAGCAGCGCGAAGCCGCGCTTGCTGTCCAGGCCCTTCGCCTCGAACTCCATGGTGGACTCGCCACCGTCGTAGGTGAAGGCGTAGTAGTTCATGTTCGTGTGGAACTTCTCGCCCTTGGCGTAGTTCGGTGCGGAGGATTCGTCGTACACGCGAATCAGCCACTCTCCCTTACCGTTGAGCTCCAGCTTGCGGGTGGGGCTGGAGGGGTTGGTGGTATCCAGCCACGCGGTGCCGCGGATGGGGGTGCGGTCGACGGTCATATCGATGACGCTCAGGCCGGTGGAAATCTCACCCTTCTCGGTGAGGCTGGTGATGTAGGCGCGGCTGCTCAGGTCGTCCGAGGGCTTGAACTCGTAGTAGACGATGCCCTTGGAGGCGTCGCCCTTCACCTTTTCGATGTCGATGTTCTTCTTATCCTCGGTGACGGTCTCCTTGTACTCCTTGTACTCGCCCTCGGGTAGCTTCGCCTCGGACGCGGTGGTCGAGGACGAGCCATCCGAAGACTGCGCGCTTGCCGAGGTGGAGGTGCCGTCCGCCTGGTTCGAGCGGTCGGAGGAGCCCGAGCCGCCGCGCGGCAGGAGCATCACGATGACCAGGATGAGGACGATCAGCAGGGCCAGCGCGGCACCGATGATGCCCAGCAGCTTGCCGCTGAACGCGCCCTTCTTCTTGGTCTCGGTATCGGCGGGCTGGGAGTTCTGCTGCTCGTGCTGAGACGCGGAATCCGTCTGGGGGACGTAGGGGTTGAACGCTGCGGCGGGCTGAGCCTGCTGACCACCCTGTTGGTCTGCCTGGCCGGACTGGTTTGCATGGCTTGCCTGACCGGTCTGGCCGGCGGGCTGGTAGGGGTTGTAGGGCTGGCCGCCGTGCTGCGGGGCGAACTGCTCACCCTGGAACTGGCCGGGCTGACCGCCGAAGGAATCGGCGGCACCCTGGTGCGGGTTCTGCTGGCTGGAGAAGTTCTGACCCGCGAAGTCCTGACCGGTAAACTCCTGGCCCGCGGGAGCCTGCGGAGCAAACTCCTGGCCCGCGGGAGCCTGCGGAGCAAACTCCTGGTCGGCGAAGGCCTGAGGAGCCGCGACGTCGGCGGGGGCCGGGGCGCTTGCCTCGGGGGCCTGCTTGGGCTGCTCGGGCGAGGAGTGGAACTCAATCAGCGGGGAGTTCTCGACGGAGTGGGGCAGGGAAGCCTCGGCGGGTGCGGGCTCCTCAACCGGCTCGGCGGTCTCGGCAACGGGCTCTGCGGGAGCGTCTGCGGAGACGGGGGCCACGGGAATCGTCGGGGCGGCGGGGGCCACCTCGGCAACAACCTGCTCGACCACAATCTGCTCGGATACGACGGGTTCTGCGGGGGCCTCTTCGACCGGTGCCGCTGCCTCGGAAATAGGCTCAGCAACGGGCTCCGCGGGGGTCTCCTGAACGGGCTCTGCGGGAGCCTCGCCGGCGGGGTTCAGCACCTCCTGAGGCAGGGCGGTCTCCTGAAGCGGAACCGGGGTCAGGTAGCGCATGGGCTTCGGCTCTGCCTCGGTCTGCTCGGCTTCAGCCGACTCTGCGCCGGACTGCTCGGCCGCGATGGGCTCGGCCGCGACGGGCTCCGCGGGAGCCTCTTCGACCGGAACCGGAACCTCTGCGGAAATCTCGGTCGCCTCAACAGCAGGCTCCGCAACGGGTTCTGCGGGGGCCTCGGCGGCAGGCTCGGAGGCGCCCAGCGCCTCGGCGGACTCTTCCGAAATGAGCGGCTCCAGGGGAGCGTCATCGACATCGATGGGCTCGGGGTCGGGCTCTTCGACCCACAGCTGCCAGCCATCGGGAACGGGACCCCAGGCCGGGTCGGGGCGCCAGGTGGGGGTAGGGGTCCAGCCTGCGGGCGGGGCGGGCCAATTGGGCGGCGGGTTGAAGACGAGTGCCATAAGAAAGCAGCCTTTCTGGTGCTGAAAACACCCCGGAAGAGCGGTCATCAGCGACTATGTATATGACGTGTATTATCGCTTCAAATTATGGCACAGCTTTATGGGTAATAAGCCTTGCCTGGTCGTTTTTGAGAGGATTCACGGCATACTCTTCACTTTCGTAACATTCTGCGTTAATCCGCGGTTTAAGATTGGGGTTTGAGCTTAGGTTGAGGGTTTTGCGCTCGGTGCGCGATGCAACCGGAGCGGCAGGAACCCCCGCTCGCGGGACACCTCGTGTCGGTGTCCACCCGAGCTGCCCGGCTAGGATTAAGGCATGAACACAACGCCGCCCCCCACATCCCCGCAAGCACCGTTCGACCCCGCCGCATCGGGCCGTTCCTCCCGTGCCGACGGCCTGGCCTACCATCGTCTTTCCCACGCCGACCCGGAGACCCGCTGGTACTCGCCCCTACTGGAGGGCCTAATCGGCATCGCCATCTTCATCGGCCTGTCCCTCATGCTGTCGTTCCTCATGGCCGCGGCTGCTATGGGTTCGGGTATTTCCCTGCGCGAGATTACCGAGAACCGCTCCCTCGTTATGGAACACCCGGCGCTGTTCGCCCTGACCTTCCTCTCGCTCATCGCCATTGTGCCCTCGCTCTTTCTGGCGCGCCTGGTGGTGGGCCCGAAGCCCTGGGGCCTGATTCATTCGGTGGCGGGCCGCCTGCGCCGCTCGCTCCTGTTGCCGTACCTGGGCTTGGGCTTCGTGATTTACGGTATTTACTACGCAGTGATGGTGGCGATGAGCGGTGCGTCCCTGCCCGATTACCGTTATTCGCAACCATCACAGGTTGAATTTTGGGTTATTGCGGTGCTGATTCTGCTTCTGGTGCCCGTGCAGTGCTACGCGGAGGAGCTCGCCTACCGCGGGTTCATGATGCAGACGCTGGGCCGCTGGATTCGCACCCCCTGGCTGCCGATTGTGCTGCCGGCGGCGCTCTTCATGTTCTCCCACACTTACGATGCGTGGGGCCTGGGCTTCGTGTTTGCGATGGGCGTGTACGCTGGGTTCCTGTGCTGGTACACCGGCGGCCTGGAGGCCTCCATCAGCCTGCACGTGGCCAATAACGTGACCCTGCTGTTGCTCTCCCTTGTGGCGGGTCTGGACCCCTTCGCCTCCGAGGGGGTGGCCCCCATGGATGCGCTGCAGGGCATCGCCCTGGAGGGTCTGTACGTGGTGCTCGCCTGCCTGATCTTCAATGCACGCGCTCGCCGCGGCGAGGTTTCACGTGAAACGCAACCGCTCAAGGTTGATAACTAGGGTCTGCGATGGCCGGGGCCCGCGATACCTAGCGCATGCGGCGGGTAGCCCTCGCCCGACGATCTGCCCGCCGCCGCCCCATCCGGGCCCCATCTGGACTTTCACCCCGACTCACCCCGTCAACACCCAAGAAAAGGTAGGGTTAAACCATGACTGTTGATGCTGTAAAGAATATTGAAGACCTCGCCGCATTCGTGGCGGATTCGCCGGTCTCTTACCTCGCCGCGCGCACGGTAGCGCGCCGCCTGCAAGCAGCAGGCTTTACCGAGCTCGTAGAGACCGAAGCATGGGGCCCGCAGGTGGCAACCGGTCGCCACTTCGTCGTTCGCGATGGTGCGATTATCGCCTGGGCTGGTGGTGCAAAGGCACAGAAGGCAAGCGGCTACCGCGTGCTGGGCGCACACACCGACTCGCCCTCCCTGAAGATTAAGCCCTCCTCCTCCATCACCACGAAGGGCTGGCACCAGATTGCTGTTGAGAACTACGGCGGCGCACTGCTGAACTCTTTCCTGGACCGCGAGCTGTGTGTGGCGGGCCGCCTCACCGTCCTTGAGGGCGGGGAGCTGAAGGACCGCCTGGTGCGCACCGGCCCGATTGCGCGCATCCCGCAGCTGGCGCCGCACCTGGACCACAAGCGCAACGAACTGGTGCTGGACAAGCAGTTCAACATGTACCCCGTGTGGGGT
>ERZ773272.859-NODE-859-length-11787-cov-6.096659_pt1 | contig 11787 bp, 9 predicted proteins | sample MGYA00511891_ERZ773272 | MGnify/ENA primary metagenome ERZ773272 (study PRJEB29015, sample SAMEA2738150) | human oral metagenome | biome: human oral; feature: human-associated habitat; material: saliva | place: China | collected 2198 ...
GAAGCAATTCGGTACCAGCTGTCATATTTCCCCACTGGTCAGAACCACCGATTTGCAGAGTTACATTGTGGTCTTGGTTAAGGACAAAGAAGTCGTAACCTTGCATGATTTGGTAAGCAAACTCTGTATAAGAAATCCCTGTTTCAATCCGTTTTTTCACGGATTCCTTGCTCATCATGTAGTTGACAGTGAAGTATTTACCGACATCACGGAGGAAGTCAATGAAGCTGATGCTGCCAAACCAGTTGTAGTTATTGACCATGACAGCCTTGTTTTCGCCATTTTCAAAGTCAAGAAAGCGTGACAGTTGGCCTTGGATAGACTGGACCCAGCCATCAACGGTTTCTTTGGTTTGCAGGCTACGCTCTGCATCTTTAAAGGATGGGTCGCCAATCAAACCTGTTGCACCACCGACGAGGGCATAAGGCTTGTGTCCAGCTAACTGTAAGCGCCGGCTGGTCAAAATAGCCACCAAGTGACCTAAGTGCAGACTGTCCGCTGTTGGATCGTATCCAGTATAATAAGAGACCTGCCCTTCTTCTAAGGCTTTACGCAAAGCTTCTTCATCCGTAGTTTGAAAAATCAAACCACGCTCTTTTAGCTCATCAAAAATGTGCATAGTTGTCTCTCCTTTTCTAAGATAGCAAAGGATTTTGCCCTTGCTCAAGTATTTTTTTGTTTTATCCCTCTATTGTATCACAAACGCGACAAATAGCAATGAGTAGCCAGAAAATAATTCCCGCAAAAGCGCTAGAATTAGCTCTTTCTTGATATAATCTGCTGATGTTTGCTATAATAGTCGATAAGGAGAATCTATGTTGAAACCATTTATAAAAAAGTTAAAACAGTTTGGTAAGGGGGAGCCCTCACCTGCTAAGACGTCTAAGCCAAAAGGAGAGACATGGTCGGTACTTGATATTGTTTCCGTTATTTTTCGAACAGTAAAACTACTCTTAAATGTCGCTTTTGTGTTTATCTTTTTTGGAATAGTATTGGGGGCCGGACTCGGATTGGGCTATGCCGCCAGCCTTTTTAGTGATGTCTCCGTGCCTAAGCAGGAGGAGCTGGTAAGTCAGGTCAATAAGATTTCTGGGATTTCCAAGCTAACCTATGCTAACGGAGAGCTGATTTCTGAAATCGATAATGATTTGTTGCGGATCCCAGTTGCCAGCGATGCGATTTCTGATAATGTCAAAAATGCTATCATTGCGACGGAAGATGAAAATTTTGAAACTCACAATGGTGTTGTGCCCAAGGCTGTTCTGCGGGCAACCTTGGGTTCTGTAGTTGGAGTCGGTTCATCCAGCGGGGGATCAACTTTAACTCAGCAGTTGATTAAGCAGCAGGTCGTGGGAGATGCTCCGACTTTCAAGCGGAAGGCAGTAGAGATTGTTGATGCCTTGGCTTTGGAACGCTATATGTCTAAGGATGACATTCTGACTGCTTATTTGAATGTGGCACCTTTTGGTCGGAATAACAAAGGACAAAATATTGCTGGAGTGGAAGAAGCAGCTCAAGGGATTTTTGGTGTATCAGCCAAGGATTTGAGTATTCCACAGGCTGCGTTTATTGCAGGATTGCCCCAGAGCCCAATTGTCTATTCGCCCTATGCCTCTGATGGTAGCATGAAGAGTCCAGATGATATGGCTTTAGGTCTAGAGCGGGCTCGGAATGTTTTGTATAATATGTACCGTACAGGTCGACTGAGTGAGGCAGACTATCAGCAGTACAAAGACTATGATCTGACGCAAGATTTTAAGCCAACTGAGGGCCTTCAAAAGAGCTCGCATAGTTACCTCTACCATACAGCTTTTTCAGAAGCGCAGACGGCCATGTATCAGTATTTGATTCAGCGGGACAATGTATCCCAGCAAGAATTAAAAAATAATGCAACGGTTGAAGCCTATCAAGAGTTAGCTCAAAAAGAGCTGAGCGAGGGCGGCTATACGGTCACGACCACTATCAATCATTCGATTCATCAGGCGATGCAGAATGCAGTTGCCAACTACGGTGGTCTCTTGGATGATGGGACAGGAATGGTCGAGGTTGGAAATGTCCTTCAGGACAATAAAACAGGAGCCATTATTGGTTTTGTCGGTGGTAGAGACTATAGTTCTAATCAAAACAACCATGCTTTTGATACGGAAAGATCTCCTGGTTCGACTATCAAGCCGATTTTAGCTTATGGGATTGCCATTGACCAAGGGCTGATGGGAAGCGCAAGTGTCCTTTCCAATTACCCAACGAACTTCTCGAGCAGTGAGCCAATTATGCACGCGGACAGTCGCGGGACAGGCATGATGGACCTGCAGGAAGCCCTCAATACTTCTTGGAATATTCCAGCTTATTGGACCTATCGTGCACTTCGTGAGAAGGGTGTAAATGTCCGAGGCTATATGGAAAAAATGGGCTACCATATTGACAACTATGACATTGAAAGTCTACCAATGGGTGGGGGAATCGAGGTTTCGGTTGCCCAGCATACCAACGGTTTCCAGACCTTGGCTAATAACGGTTCTTATCAAGAAAAATATATGATTGAAAAGATCACAGCTCCAGACGGCAAGGTGGTTTATGAGCATAAGGCAAAACCAGTTCAGGTTTATTCGCCTGCTACTGCAACGATTATGCAAAGCTTGATGCGAGGCGTGCTCAACTCTGGTGCAACTACGACCTTTAAATCAAGGATTAGTCAAGTCAATGGTACCTTGGCAGGCGCAGACTGGATTGGCAAGACAGGTACAACCAACAGCAATGGTGATATGTGGCTCATGCTTTCCACTCCAAGGATGACCCTTGGAGGCTGGATTGGTCATGATGATAATACTTCTATGGCTGCTCTGACAGGCTACAATAATAATGCGGCCTATATGGCCTATCTAGCCAATGCCATTTATGAGGCGGATCCAAATGCCTGGGGAATCGGAGAGAAATTCAATCTTGATTCGAGCGTTATCAAGTCTGATGTTCTCAAGTCTACTGGAGAAAGACCAGGAACCGTCACAATCAACGGTCGCTCCATCAATCTAAGCGGTCCGACCGTTCCTAGCTACTGGGCTAAGAATGGCGCTCCAACGACGAGCTATCGCTTTGGTATCGGCGCATCAGATGCGGATTATCAGAGAGCTTGGGGAGCTATCTTGGGTGGTACCACTGGCAACACCAATCGTAATAGCCAATGAGAAATTGCCTAACAATTAGAACGAAAGGTAGGGAATACTAGATGTCAGGGAAGATTTCTTCAGATACTATCGCAGCAAGTTCCGCAATTAGTGAATTAGTAGGAGTGGATACTTCAGCCTTCAGGAACAATCAAGTTGAATTTGGCTATACAAGTGATATTGCTGGAATGGAAGCTGGTCGTCAAGCCTGCAATCAAATGTTGCAGGCTGTCAGTGACTTCAGTTCGGCCGTCTTAACTCAGGCTAATAAATTTCCAGAAATTGCTGCAAAAATTGAGAAACGTGATATAGAGCAGGCACAGCGTTGGAGCAACTGATGATAAAAGATAAAAATCAAGAAAAACGTGAACAATTATATAAGCAAATCATCCAGCTTGAGAATCAAGAAGAAGATCTTTTAGTTATCAAAAGACGTTACGAAGAGAAGGTAATGGATTTTCGTGCAGATATTTGGACGATAAATGCCCAAATAGAAAACTTGATGGATCCCGTATCAGAGACAAGCCATACCAATCGTAAAATATGGGAAGAAAATCAAGCCTTGCAACAAACAATTGACAGCTACGTAGAGCAAGAGTTGGACAATGTTTCCAAACAAACAAGGAAAGTTCGGCAAAAATTAGATGAAAATCGAGAAAGATTGACGAAAGAAAGGAACTCTTTACCATGGGAGTAAAGTACAGTGCATCGGAGTCTTCACAGCTGATGGAGGCTATGGCTAATAATATTCAAGTGGCCAATGAGGTGACAGACCGATTGTCTCAGGGATGTGACCACTTAATAGCTACTCTAGACTCTGGAGAACTCATGGGAGCAGCCTATACAGCAGGTAAGGGTCTTTTTTCAGAGATTATCATTCCTGCCATTAAGAAGCTACAGGCTGCAGTGGACGACATTCAAACGGAGTTAAATTCATATAAGATTGCCGATGCTCAGGTATCAGAGTATGGAAACCTCGATCTGGATCAGCTGAAGAAGACAAAAGAATTGAGAGAGAAACAGCTAGCCTCTATCAAAAAGGCTATTGAAGCTAAAGAATCATTCTTAGAGCGGATGAAGTCTATTGCTACATTTAATATCGTTTCTCACATGGAGTCTCTGGTGATTCTTTCTAGTGCAGAGTCGCAAATTGAATCACAAATTAAAGAATTGGAAGAGAAGATTGAAAAGCTGGAGTTCTTTGTCGCTCAAGTTTCTCAATATTTCAGTGATAGTCTAGAAGTTCTTCGTCTAGCTATCCAAGGAGCCACACAACTAAGTGAAATCATTGTCGATAGCGATGGCAACTACTATGCAGACGGTGTGGACATGAGCTGGGTACAGAAAATGAAGGATGTGAAGATTGAGTCACATAAGCTTGATAAGGATATTTCAGTGACTCAGGCTGAAAAAGATAAGAAAAAAATTGTGGAAGATTTAATCTCATCTTACAATCTAGATGAATCTACGGCAAATGTACTTTATAAGCTCCAGCAGGGAATTTTGAAGAAGGCAAAACAAGAAGGATGGACTAATGAAAAAGTTATCTATGAGTACAATAGACTAGTTGCATCTCCAGTCTATGGAGTAAGGGCAACCTGGAGAGGTCTTGCGGGAGTTGTTGATGCCAAAAATACAAGTGATTTAGATGATATTTTGATAAATACGTATTCTTTATCTGAAAGAGAGGTAAAGATATTTAAACGAGGGATTACTGACCAGTATAAATATAATTATAGTAAAGATTTGGCTCATGAAGCTGTTCAAATTGCTAGTTTTACTGAGTTATCTTGGGAAGATAGAGACTTATCGAAGCTAGATGGCAGGAAGGGATTAATCGCCCACATTATTAGCACAATCGGAAATTCAACTCGGATTGGAGATCTCTCTGTAAATACTGAAAAGTATGAAAGTTCCTTCAAAGGAGACATTGATTCAGGGAGATATGATGATGCCGATTTTAATTCGGATTTAGATGCTATTACTTCTTACGAAAGAATGATTTCTAAAGATGTAGAAACAAAAGATGTCTTTAAAGTTCAAGCAGATTACAATCAAAGTATCCAAACAAACCAGAAAAATCGTGTTGAGGAATTCTATACTGTGATGGGAAATGGGGATAAATCTAACGGTAAACTAATGGTTGAAACTCTTGTTGAAAATAATACGATAGGAGGCAACTTTATTAAATATGGCTTTGACCTCAATATTTTTATTGGAAAACCTAATGACAAGGAAGAGGGTTGGAAACAAGACTTCTATGATTACTTAGATAGAGGGGGTGAAAAAAATGTCGGGACTTAAAAAAATACTAATCGTGATTGCTTCTATAATTGCCTTAGCTACTGGCTTGAATCTTTATTTTCAGTATCAAAACCACCAAGAACATATGCAATTAAAAACCTCCTTTGAAGAGAGAGACAATATAGCCGTATTACAACGTTTGATGGCATCAGAAAAATATGCACCTGACATCCGTAAAGCGGGTTATGTCGTTCCTCCCGATGGAGCTATTCGCTTGGATGGAGGAATTGACTCCATAGAGATAAAAGGAGACATCGATTTGGATATCTCAAATCCGGGACGGAATGGGGTTACTGCTTATTTTAGAATAGAGATAGATGGTAAAATAACTAGTGTACTATATGAATTGGATAAGAACTTTGATTTAGTTTCTAGCGCCTATTTTCAAATAAATGAAAAAAATATAAAAGAGAGTGTGATTATCCCCCAAGCCGAAGAAGAGCGCCTATTAAAAATTGTTCAAAAAGAGCTTGAGGCTTTCATGGAAAAGATGTATCAGACTTTGTATGGATAGTTTGTTATATTAGACTCAGGTGAGCTGACAGGAGCAGCCTACACAACTGGCAAAGGTCTCTTTACAGAGATTATCATCCCCAGCATCAAGAAGTTACAAGCAGCGATAGATGATATCCAACTAGAGTTGACTTCCTACAAACATGCGGATGCTCAGGTCTCAGGATATGGTGATTTGGACCTGGACCAACTCAAGGAACTGAAAAAATTGAGGGAAGAGCAGTTAGCTATCGTAGAAGCTCAGATTCAAGCGAGGGAGAACTGGCTAAATCAAATCAAAGATCTCTTTACACTTAATTTGGGGAAAGCTTTCTCTGAGAAGACCATCCTCTACAATACTAAGTCTCAAATCGAGTCAGGTATTCAGGATTTGGATGACAAGATTGAAAAACTAGAATTTTTTGTCTCACAAGTTTCCCAGTATTTCAGCGATAGTCTAGAAGTTCTTCGTCTAGCTATCCAAGGAGCCAGCCAGCTAAGCCAAGTCCTAGTAGATAGTGATGGAAATTACTCAGTTGATGGTGTAGATATGAGTTGGATCAAGAAGATGAAAGAGCAGAAGATTGAGAGCATAAAATATGATTCTTCTAAGAAAACCAAAGACTTGCATAAAGAGTATCAAAGTATTTTAGACAAGTTGGAAAAGGGCAAAGAGCTGAGTGATAAGGAATTTGAAACCCTAGATCTTATGCTCGACGTTATCCGAAAGCTCAGTTACCAGAAATTGTCACCAACAAGCTGAAGACAGAAGCTGCTAATAGAGCTAATCCAGAGAAACTACAGGAAAAGGTTGAGAAAATCAAAAAGAGTGATAAAACTTCGACCGAAAAAGCAGACCTAATCGTTAAAGCTTATGAGGATTATCTGTTTTATAATAATAGAGAAGCGTTTGATGAGTATTGGAAGAAGAGAAAAGAGATGGGGGAAGACTGGGGGAAAAATAATCAAATAATCCAGAATAGGATGAATGATATAGAAAAAGAATTTTTAAAAAATTTGACCTCGAAAATTGATATAAAGGTAGTAGCCCAAAATATGGGAAATGATGTGCTAGATGTCAAAAAAATAGAGGATAGAGAGAAAGCAGATTTAGTCAGAAAAGGTAGGGAAATTTGGAAAAGTCCAGGAGATAATGGTTTAGTAAATAATTCTGCTGCTGTTGGATTAAAAATTGGGGATAATTTTACGTTTATAGATTTAGTAAATACTAAGAAACCGCTGGATCTTAAGAGTCGAATTTATCGTGATGATTACCCATTTTCCGTCTGGGGGCGGCAATGGGAAGAGGGGATGGAGTCCGACTATATGGGGAATTACCTCTTTGGCTATGTTGGCAAAGGTTACTTAGAATCTAGTGATGACTACTTGAAAATAGGAGCTGGAGCAGCTCAAGGGGTGTCTGATAAAGACGCTATCAAGTATATAAACAATGTTATCAATGGAAATTATGGAGACAATCCAGGAGATGCGCAAGACATCCAAGATGGTATGGATGACTATAAGGAGATTCACAAATGACCTTGAAAAAAAAATTGAATTGGAATTTAGGTTGTAGTTTATTGCTTGTTGGAGTTCTGGCATCTGCTTTTCTCTTTTATTTATGGGCACAAAATCTTGGTAAATATACCTTACAACCTGGTCAGTCTATTAGTCTGAAAGTCAAACCTCGGACACAAGATGTGGAATACTATTCTGTATTAATTTTGAAGAAAAATAATAATAATAAGCTTAAATTATCAGGTTCAGGAGTTTGGTTTGAGGTAAATGGTGAGATTTTTTATGGAGTTGAAGAGCAAAAACTCTTTAAACGAAACTATTCAGAAAATGATAATGAAGAGTTACCCAACAATCAAAAAGGTATTCATTTAGTAAAAGATGGGATTGTTGTTAGTTATAAAGGAGAAAAAGTTTTTGATGTCACGAATAACAAGCCTTACACCATCACCATCACCAATGTAGATGATAAACCAGTTCAGTTTGAAGCTCAGGTGGCAGACAAGTAAGATAAAATATTAGCGACAACTTATAAATTAGCAATCAAGTTACAGACCGACTGCCTAAAGAGCGTGACTATTAAATGGCTACTCTAGCCTTTGGAGAACTCTTGTAAGTAGCCTATATACAGCAGGTGAACAATTTATCAAGCACGGGAAAAGATGGGATTTCTTATGGAAACCAGATACGGATGAGCATAAAAAATCAAAAGAAGATTTTTATGATTATTTGAAGCGAGGAGAAGATAAAAATGTCGGTACGTAAAAAAATAATAAGCATCCTACTTTTGATAATAACTGCTTTTGTCATTTGGTTGCTCTTTGGCCCTGATGATAAACCTGAACCAGATTTTTCTTCTGCCAATAAAATTGAACTACTGGCAAGTATTCTCGCAGGTAATAACGAGGATATTATCCGAGATGCTGGCTATGGAATTCCGGATGACCCGGTGATTCGCCGATGGGGAATAAATGAACTTAAAATACCTGGTAAATTAAACTTGGATGTACGCCCACCGACTAGTTTGGAAGACAGTGAACTTCTAGTTCTTTTTTCTACTATGATTAATGGTAAAGAAACAGATGTAGCGTTTTTCTTAGATAAAAAATTGAATTTAATTGATTCGAATTATGATTCTATAGAGAAAGATGGTACTGGGGAAAAAATTGAAATAGATGAGACTCAAGAAAAAGAGCTACTACGTCAGGTTCAAACAGAATTGAATCAGTTCTTTGAAAAAATGGAACAGCAGCTAGCTTCTAAATAGGAAATATAATAAAAGAATCATAAATAAAGATTCGGAAGGCTGATGATGAGCCACTCTGGGAAGAATTGGATAGGAAACATGAAGGATACATCAAAATCCAGGGTTAACATGTTCATGACGACGAGGAAGTGGATGAGAGCGACTTAAAATAAACATGCTTCTATTTCAAGATTAAAGATGAAAGTGTCCTGGAAATTAGATAAAACTACTTGAATTTTTACATAAATATGGTATAATAGTATCAATAATTTGTCGTGTGCTTTAATTGAAATATTGTCCGATTAAAGCTTGCAGCAGTTAAATCAAACTTTTTATAAGTCAGATTTAGCTGCTCTTTTTGTGTCTATTTTTCAGAATTCTAGGATTTGTAACGCAAACTTAAAGATTCTAAAAACTTAGCAAAAAGGACTGATTGTAGCTATTTTGACGAGAGTCAATGGCATAGGAGGGGTCTCCCCTTGGTAAGAGTGAAGAAGAGTGTGATATGAGAGGCAGATGGTTATTATTCCAATAATCAGAAAATCTCAATTCTCTCCGATTCCCTCTCTCTGTACTTTATAAAAAAGGAGTTAGAAACTTGGCAGGACATGACGTTCAATACGGGAAACATCGGACCCGTCGTAGTTTTTCAAGAATTAAGGAAGTTCTTGATTTACCAAACTTGATTGAAATTCAAACAGACTCGTTTAAAGATTTCTTGGACCATGGTTTGAAAGAAGTCTTCGAGGATGTGCTTCCTATTTCAAACTTTACCGACACCATGGAACTGGAATTTGTCGGCTATGAAATCCGTGAGCCTAAATACACGCTGGAAGAAGCTCGTATCCACGATGCTAGCTACTCAGCGCCAATCTTTGTGACCTTCCGCCTGATTAACAAGGAAACTGGTGAAATCAAGACTCAGGAAGTCTTCTTTGGCGACTTCCCGATCATGACTGAGATGGGAACCTTCATCATCAATGGTGGTGAACGGATTATCGTATCCCAGCTGGTGCGTTCGCCAGGTGTCTACTTTAACGATAAGGTTGATAAAAACGGTAAAGTTGGCTACGGCTCAACCGTTATTCCTAACCGCGGAGCTTGGTTGGAGCTAGAAACAGACTCAAAAGACATTGCCTATACTCGTATTGACCGGACGCGTAAAATTCCATTTACTACTTTGGTTCGTGCGCTTGGTTTCTCAGGTGATGATGAGATCTTAGACATCTTTGGTGACAGCGACCTAGTGCGCAACACCATCGAAAAAGATATTCACAAGAACCCAATGGACTCTCGTACGGATGAAGCTCTGAAAGAAATCTATGAGCGTCTTCGTCCAGGTGAGCCTAAGACGGCTGAAAGTTCTCGTTCTCTGCTTGTGGCTCGTTTCTTTGATCCACATCGCTATGACTTGGCTGCCGTTGGTCGTTACAAGATTAACAAGAAGCTCAACATCAAGAATCGCCTACTCAATCAAACACTGGCAGAACATCTAGTAGATGCTGAAACAGGTGAAATTCTTGTCGAAGCTGGTACAGTCATGACTCGCAGTGTGATTGACAGCATTGCAGAGCAGTTGGACAATGGTTTGAACAAAATCACTTATATTCCAAACGACTCAGCTGTCTTGACAGAGCCTGTAGAATTGCAGAAGTTCAAGGTTGTCGCACCAAGCGATCCAGATCGTGTTGTGACGATCATTGGCAATGCGAACCCATCTGACAAGGTTCGGACTGTAACACCAGCTGATATTTTGGCTGAAATGAGCTATTTCCTCAACTTGGCTGAAGGCATTGGTCGCGTGGACGATATTGACCATTTGGGGAACCGTCGTATTCGTGCGGTTGGTGAGCTTTTGGCCAACCAAGTTCGACTCGGACTTTCTCGGATGGAGCGTAATGTTCGCGAACGTATGAGTGTTCAGGATAATGAAGTGCTGACTCCACAACAAATCATCAACATCCGTCCAGTGACTGCAGCCATTAAAGAATTCTTTGGTTCTTCTCAGTTGTCTCAGTTCATGGACCAACACAATCCGCTGTCTGAGCTTTCTCACAAACGTCGTCTCTCTGCCTTAGGACCTGGTGGTTTGACACGTGACCGCGCTGGTTATGAGGTGCGGGACGTACACTATACTCACTATGGTCGTATGTGTCCGATTGAAACGCCTGAAGGACCAAACATCGGTTTGATCAATAACTTATCTTCTTACGGACATCTTAACAAATACGGATTTATTCAAACACCTTACCGTAAGGTAGATCGTGAAGCTGGCGTGGTAACCAACGAAATTGTTTGGCTGACAGCTGATGAGGAAGATGAATTTATCGTAGCGCAGGCCAACTCTAAACTGAATGAAAAAGGTGGCTTTGCAGAGCCTATCGTTATGGGACGCCACCAAGGTAATAACCAAGAATTCCCTTCAGACCAAGTAGACTACATGGACGTATCACCTAAGCAGGTAGTTGCCGTGGCAACAGCATGTATTCCTTTCTTGGAAAATGACGACTCCAACCGTGCCCTCATGGGTGCCAACATGCAACGTCAGGCTGTGCCTTTGATCGATCCAAAAGCGCCTTATGTCGGTACTGGTATGGAATACCAAGCTGCCCACGATTCTGGTGCGGCGGTCATTGCCCAGTATGATGGTAAGGTTACCTATGCGGATGCGGATAAGGTAGAAGTTCGTCGTGAAGATGGTTCATTGGACATTTACCACATCCAAAAATTCCGTCGTTCTAACTCAGGAACTGCCTACAACCAACGCACTCTTGTAAAAGTTGGCGATGTTGTTGAAAAAGGCGACTTTATTGCTGACGGACCTTCTATGGAAAATGGAGAAATGGCGCTTGGACAAAACCCAATCGTTGCCTACATGACATGGGAAGGTTATAACTTCGAGGATGCCGTTATCATGAGCGAACGCTTGGTTAAAGACGATGTCTACACCTCTGTCCACCTCGAAGAATACGAATCAGAAACACGCGATACAAAGCTTGGGCCTGAAGAAATTACTCGTGAAATTCCAAACGTTGGGGAAGATGCTCTTAAAGACCTTGACGAAATGGG
>ERZ773272.861-NODE-861-length-11777-cov-3.582750_pt1 | contig 11777 bp, 9 predicted proteins | sample MGYA00511891_ERZ773272 | MGnify/ENA primary metagenome ERZ773272 (study PRJEB29015, sample SAMEA2738150) | human oral metagenome | biome: human oral; feature: human-associated habitat; material: saliva | place: China | collected 2198 ...
AGGGGTCGGGGGAGGATGCTTTTACTTATCTCTCTATAAAACAGATAGTTACAATGGCGTTTGCGGAACTTGTTACTCCAGTACATCGAAAAACGATTGTTTTCAGAATAAAGTTGCTTACCTTTGCAAACAGAAAGAAACAGCCCCACCCGACCTCCCCGAGAGGGGAGGAGTGCAGATAGCGAGATTGCCCCAAGAAGTTTAGAAGTTAGTGTTCTCAAGTTTTAGAAGTTAGTGTTCGTATGCTTGAAGATTAGCGTTATTAGAACAAAAGATTAGCGTTGGTAGAACAAAAGATTAGCATTGGCAAGATCAAACATAAATCAAAATCCTGAGTTCAAAATTATGATTACTGGTTAACCTAATAATTCTTCTCCACTCAAAGGGGACATCAACAATTCACAAGGAAAGACTCTCGCCAATTACACAAGACGATGTTCCCCAAAAAGAAGGAACGCATCAAAGGTTAAATAAACCTCTAACACGTCCCTATCATTAGTTTAACTTCTCACAAAAAAGGAGAACGTTCTTTGACTTTATGATTTACTTCTTCTTGAACTTCTCAGCCTGACTCTGAATCAAAGCTGTGTCTTCGAAGTAATTGATCTGCATAACTGCACGAACTTCATCCATCGTCTTTGCAGCTACTTCACGAGCCTCAACAGATCCTTTCTTCAAGATGTTATAGATCTCAGGAATGTCTTGCTCGTATTCATGGCGACGAGCACGAATAGGGTCAAGTATCTTATTGAGCACATTATTCAAGAGCTTCTTACACTTCATATCACCGATACCACCAGCTGTATAAGCAGCTTTCAGTTCGTCAAGATTCTGGAACTCTGGCCAGAACTCCGCAAAATCTTCATCGGTAGAGAAAGCATCCAGGTAGGTAAACACAGCGTTACCTTCAACATGGCCTGGATCAGAAACGTTCAAGTGAGTTGGGTCGGTGTACATTGTTTTCACCTTCTTCCATACCGTATCAGCATCATCAGACAGGTAGATACAATTACCCAAGCTCTTACTCATCTTCTCTTTTCCATCCGTTCCAGGCAAGCGACGAGCCGTTGCATTCTCTGGTAACATGATATTTGGTTCGACTAATACAGGTGCATAAATCTGATTGAAGCGGCGTACAATCTCACGTGTCACCTCAATCATTGGCTCTTGATCTTCCCCCGCTGGTACGGTAGTTGCCTTGAAAGCTGCTATATCGGCTGCCTGTGAAACTGGATACGCAAAGAACCCCATTGGAATATTGGCTTCAAAGTTACGCATCTTGATTTCAGTCTTCACAGTAGGGTTACGCTGCACACGACTTACACTGATAAGATTCATAAAGAATGTGGTCAGTTCTGCCAATTCTGGAATCTGACTCTGAATGTAGAGCGTACATTTCTCTGGACTAAGTCCTGCAGAAAGATAATCCAAAGCCACCTCAATAATGTTCTGGCGAATCTTCTCTGGATTGTCAGCATTATCTGTCAACGCCTGTACGTCTGCCATGAAGACAAACATCTTATCGTAGTCGCCAAGGTTCTGTAACTCCACACGACGGCGAAGTGAACCCACATAGTGACCAAGATGCAACTTACCAGTTGGGCGGTCACCCGTTAAAATAATCTTTCCCATGTATCTTTATTTCTTATTTACGTTATTAATAGGAAGTCTGCATAATCCTATTGCCGATGTTCCTCTTCGACAGCGGCGGTATCAGCTTGCTGTTTCTCTTCCTTTGGCGCAGGAGTTGCTTCTTCCTCGGGCTCCGCTGGCTCTGGCGCAGTAACAACTGTATCCACAACAGGAGGAGCTGTGTTCTGGACTGGCGCTTCATAAGGAATTGTATCGACAGACAAGCTATCTGAAGCAACTGCCGCTGGTGGTGTTGGACGGAAGGCAACATAAGCACCAATTCCTATCGCTAATACAACTAAACCAATCAAGATACCCCATAAGATGGCATGATTGTTCTTCGTGTTTGTTTGAGCCGTTTGTGGAACTTGTGCATTAGCATTCACTTGATTCTGTGGTTGATACTGCTGTCCTGCACTAATAAGAGGTAATGTTACCTCCATCGTTCCATGACAATGAGGGCACTGACATTCGATTGTCTGCCCCTCACTAGCTTCCACTATAAATTGTGTACCACAATTATCACATGTTATCTGATACTTCATCTATTCGATTTCTATCATTAACCAAGTACTTCTATAGCCTTGCGCATACGTTTTAAGGTTTCAGCTTTGCCAAGGAAAGCTGAGATATCAAACATACCAGGTCCCTTACCAATACCAACCAATGTCAATCGGAAAGCATTCATTATATCGCCAAGCTTATAGCCTTTATCCTCTACCCATTTCATCACAACAGGTTCCTGACCTTCAATGGAGAAGTCGTCTATACCTTCAAGCACCTCTGCCAATTCTGTCATCTGCTGTGCAGAATATTCCTTCCAACGCTTCTTAACCGTCTTCTCATCGTAACTTGTTGGAGCAATAAAGAAGAAAGAACAAAGTTCCCAAAGCTCTTTCACGAAACTAACACGATCTTTCATCATGTGAACAACCTGTCTTACTTGTTCCATCGTAGCTTCAATACCATTATTAGCAACGATAGGTGCAAAGAGTTCTGCTATCTCGTCATCACTTTTACGAAGGATATACTCGTGATTGAACCACATACCCTTCTGATAATCAAACTTAGCTCCACTCTTTGAACATTTCGTTATATCGAATGCTTTTACTAACTCATCAAGAGAGAAGAGTTCCTGTTCGGTTCCTGGATTCCAACCTAACAATGCTAAGAAGTTCACCACTGCCTCTGGGAAATATCCACTCTCACGATAACCCGAGCTAACCTCTCCTGTCTTAGGATCATGCCACTCTAATGGGAACACAGGGAAGCCTAAACGATCACCATCACGCTTACTTAACTTTCCCTTTCCTTCTGGTTTCAATAACAATGGAAGGTGTGCGAAACGGGGCATACTATCTTCCCAACCGAAGGCACGATAGAGCAATACATGCAAAGGAGCACTTGGCAACCACTCCTCACCACGAATAACGTGAGAGATTTCCATCAAGTGATCATCAACGATGTTTGCAAGGTGGTAAGTAGGCAACTCGTCTGCACTCTTATACAAGACCTTATCATCAAGAATATCACTCTTAATGCAGACATCGCCACGAATCATATCATTGACATGCACCTCCTCACCTGGCTCTATCTTAAAGCGAACAACATATTGTTGACCATCGTCTATCAAGCTATCAACCTCTTCTTTCGACATGGTCAGAGAGTTGCGCATCTGAAGACGAGTATGTGCGTCGTATTGGAAGTTCTGAATCTCTTTGCGCTTAGCATCTAATTCCTCTGGAGTATCAAAGGCAATATATGCTTTACCAGCCTCTAACAACTGATTAACATACTTCTTATAGATTTCACGACGCTCACTCTGTCGATAAGGTCCATGTTCACCTCCGAAGCTAACGCCCTCATCAAACTCTATTCCTAACCATTTAAACGAATCAAGGATATATTCTTCTGCTCCAGGAACAAAGCGATTAGAGTCTGTATCCTCTATACGGAAGATGAGTTTACCGCCATGCTGACGTGCGAAAAGGTAATTATACAAAGCCGTACGTACACCACCAATATGCAATGCGCCCGTTGGACTAGGTGCAAAACGTACTCTTACATTTCTCTCTGCCATTGTCTTAATTATTATTTTTCCTGCAAAATTAATGCTTTTTTTTGAGTATACGCCATATTTTTAGTATTTTCGCAAGTCCTTAGAAGTTAATAGAAACAATATAGAAATATGATAAGATTCAGAAACTTAGAAAACCACTATTGGCGAAATGTAGCATCAAGAACGGCATTGGTCATTGTTGCTGTGGTGATGATAGTGCTTTTCTTACCACGAACAAAGGGAAAACTCTTCCATTATGATGAGGGAAAACCATGGATGTATGGGCAGCTGATTGCCAAATTCGACTTTCCAATCTTCAAGACTGATGAAGCATTGAAGGCGGAACGTGACTCGATGATGAAGCATTTCCAGCCGTATTATAACGTTAATCCGTCTATCGAAGCAAAGAAGATTGAACAATTCAAGACTGCTTACAAGAATGGTATTCCAGGATTACCGCAATCGTATGTAGAAATCATTGCCCAACACCTGCATGATATTTATGAAGCTGGAGTGATCGACCCACAGCAATATTCTAAACTCGTGAAAGATAGCGATAATGTGATTCGTGTGGTCACTGGTAAGCAAGCTGTGAGTGTTCCAATCAATAAGACCTTCTCAACGCTCGGGGCTTATGAACATCTCTTTGTGAATCCTACTTTAGGTTCGAAGCGTGCTATCTTACAACAATGTAATCTAAACGAATACATTGAACCAAACCTTATTTATGATAAAGATCGTAGTGAGACAGAGATGAATGATATGCTCAGTCTCATTCCGCAAGCATCAGGAATGGTATTGGAAGGACAGAGAATCATCGACCGAGGCGATATCGTTGATGCAAAAACGTATCGTGTGCTCAATTCATTCGAGCAGGCAATGGAGAAACGTAACGCATCCGAAGCTGAGATAACATCAACCATCATCGGACAAAGTATCTATGTTTTAATCCTCATCGGATTATTCACTCTTTACCTCGCTCTCTTCCGCAGAGATTATTTCGATAAGCCGCGCTCCATTTCCTTATTGTATGTGATGATAGTCATATTCCCTATCCTCACCTCGCTAATGATGGAACATAACATTCTCAGTGTCTATATCCTGCCTTTCTCCATGGCACCCATCTTTTTCCGAGTGTTTATGGACTCACGAACAGCCTTCATAGCGCACGTAACAATGATTCTTATCTGTGCCGTGGCGGTGAAATATCAATACGAATTTATTATCGTACAATTAGTGGCAGGCTTGATTGCCATCTATTCTCTTAGAGAATTATCCAAACGTAGTCAGATTTTCCTTACGGCTTTATTGGTTACTATCGGTTCTGCTGCTATGTATTTAGCCTTACAACTCATACAATCCGACGATCTTTCTAAGCTCGACCACACAATGTATTATCACTTTGGGGTCAATGCTTTCTTCCTTCTCTTTACTTATCCGCTTATGTTAGTGATTGAGAAGACTTTCGGTTTCGTTTCAACTGTAACAATGTTCGAGCTATCCAACACGAATAACGAACTTCTAAGACGATTGAGCGAGGTTGCACCTGGTACTTTCCAACATTCAATCACGGTTGGAAATCTCGCAACTGAGATAGCAAACAGGATTGGAGCTAAGAGCCAACTGGTTCGTACAGGGGCACTATATCACGATATCGGTAAAATGCTTAACCCTGCTTTCTTCACAGAAAATCAAGCGGGTATTAATCCGCACGATAAATTGACGGATCTTGAGAGCGCACGCATTATTATCAGTCACGTAACCGAGGGCTTGAAACTCGCAGAAAAATATAATCTTCCAAGGGAAATCAAAGAGTTTATCACCACACATCATGGTGCTGGAATGGCAAAATACTTCTACATTCATTACAAGAATGAGCACCCTGACGAGGAAGTCAATGAGGATCTTTTCCGTTATCCAGGACCTAATCCGTTCACACGAGAGCAAGCAATTCTCATGATGAGTGATACGGTGGAGGCTGCTTCAAGATCGCTGAAGGAGTATACTGAAGATAGTATCAGCGAACTCGTCAATAGACTTATTGATGGACAGGTAGCTGACGGAAACTTTACAGACTGCCCGATCACCTTCCGCGATATTACTGCGGCAAAGGCTGTACTCATCGAACGACTCAAATCAATGTATCATACACGTATTCAATATCCAACGTTAAAGGCGTAAACAACTATCCTATTTTGTAATAGAATATTGTTAATTCCGCCACTCGTTTTGACGTTATTCTGAAAAGCTACCATACTTGGATTCAAATAGCCAAATTATGGTGGCTTTTTGTATAGTAAGCACAACCCATTAACAATCAACTTTTTATCTAAAAACAACTTACAATATAAAGAGAAAGAACCCACTTATTTTGTGAAAATAGACTTAATTTTAGCCGAAACCATCGTATTTTTTGCAAAAAACAATACTACTTTTCATCCAAAACGATAGTACTTTTTCATGAAAACGATACTACTTTTCACTCAAAACGATAGTACTTTTTTTCAAAAACTTACAATCAATACTATTTTCTGGCTTGTTACTTTGCTATAAAACGCTAGAATGAAAAAATAGAATGTAAAGTATATTCTTATAAAAGCACCTATCATTTCACAAACAACTTCCCTTACTTTCGCACTTAACATATATATGCACATTTTAAGACGAAATGAGAAAAAGACAGGAAAGATTTGGAAGTTTAGAACAATATATATAACTTTGCAACCAAATTTATAGGTTTTTTATATACAAACAAACAACCAATGAAGTATTCCAAAATCATCATTGCTACAACAATGTTAGCAATGACTACAACAACACAAGCCGGAGGTTTACTCACAAATACTAATCAAAGCATTGCTTTCAACCGTAATTTTGCACGTGTTGGTGCGATTGGTATCGATGGAGTTTACTTTAATCCTGCCGGCGTTGCATTTCTCAGTAATGGATTCCACCTATCTCTCAACTTCCAAAACGCTTATCAAACACGTGAAATAACATCATCTTTCTCTGTTCCAGCATTTGAACAAGTACCTGCATTGCAGCCGTTTGCAAAACCTTTCAAGCTCAATGGAGGAAAAGAAGATGGCAGTAAGTTTTATAAAGGTAAGGCTTCTGTGCCCATCCTTCCATCATTTCAAGTAGCTTATAATAAGGATAAATGGAGTTTTCAAGCTGGTTTTGGCTTGACAGGTGGCGGTGGAAAGGCAACTTTCAACGAGGGACTCCCTAGTTTTGAACGCCAGGTATCACTTCTTCCTGCTTTAATCAACCAAAAACTCCCAACTTTCGCTGCACTTCTTGATCAGAAGGAGACGCCTGCAACGGCTTATAGTATGCAGAGTTATATGAGTGGACAGCAATACGATTTCGGTTTGCAACTCGGTGCAGCATATAAAATCAATGATCACCTTGCTGTTTATGGGGGTGCACGATTCAATTATGTTTATAATAAATACGAAGGAAACCTTACCAACATCTCTGCAAATGTTGGTGGGAACAATCAAAATCTATACGATTACTTCGATTCTAAGGTAAAAGCTCTTAACGAAAAAGCTACTTCGTTACAGGCGGCAGCTACTGCGGCTAGAACGCAAGCCGCAGCTTTACAGGCACAAGCTAATGCAACGACAGATCCAACAGCAAAGGCACAACTATTGGCTGCAGCAAATCAATATGCAGCGGGTGCTGAGAAAGCTAGTAACGGAGCGATGTTAGTGAGTGCTGGAGCCGACAAACTCAGTAGCAGTAAGGAACTCGTAAAGGATCGTTATGTAAAGGTGAGCCAACGTGGTTGGGGTATTACTCCTATCCTCGGCATTGATTATCACAATGGAAAATGGAATCTTGCAGCTCGCTATGAGTTCACAACAAAGTTCAATGTTGAGACAAAGGCTAATCCAGATGATACGCACAGTTATGAAGATGGCGTAACAACTCCTAACGATATTCCCGGTATTCTTGCTCTCGGCGCACAATATGAAGTATTGAAAAACCTACGCGTTATGGTTGGTTACAACTATTACTTCGATAAAGATGCACGAATGGCAAATAACAAACAGAAGCTCCTTGCGCACAATACACAGGAATTCCTTGCTGGTGTTGAGTGGGATATTACTCCTGCAGTGACGGTTAGTGCTGGCGGACAACGCACAAAGTATGGACTCGGCGATGGCAAGTATCTTACCGATCTCAGCTTCGTTACGAGCAGTTACAGCTTCGGCTTTGGTGCAAAGATTAAAGTTGCTAAGAATGCACACCTCAACGTTGCTTACTTCTTTACGAACTATTCTAACTTTAAGAAGGAATACAACGATGCAATTACTGTCGGTAAAGATCAAGTCACACAACCTGATGGTTCTGTAAAGGTACAACCTATCGTAATTAATACCAAGAATACAGATATCTTCACCCGAACAAACAAAGTTTTAGGTGTCGGACTTGATATTGATTTCTAAAAACAATAACTCACAACCGAGTTAATCTAACCACAAAGCGGAGATAATTGAATGACTTCAACTTATCTCCGCCTTATTTTTTCCTTCATATCAATTCATTAAGATTCGAAAAGACTTCCTTTTAAACACTTGCAAATATCAAGTAATATTCATATATTTGCAGCAGAACAATATCAAAACGATTGCACATCGCAACCAAAAGACTATAGATTATGGCACAATCAGCAATGACAATCCGTATGGATTCACAGATAAAGAAGCAGTTTGACAAGCTCTGCCAGCAATTCGGAATGAGTACTAATACTGCCATTAATATCTTCGTTAATCAAGTTGTAAGAAGTCGCGCAATACCTTTCATCATCACAAGTAAAGATGATGAAAAGGAAGAAATACGTAAGAATGGATTGGAGGCTTTCTATCAAATACGCAAGGAAATGGAAGAAAGCAATGATGAGGAAATATCTTTATCAGAGATAAATAAGGAGATTAAACTTAGTAGACAAGAACGTAAATGATTTATGTTGTAATAGACACGAACGTTATTGTGTCTGCCTTAATCACGAAAAACCCCAATGCAGCAACTACTCGGGTATTGGAGTTAGCACTAATGGGAGAGATTGTACCGCTCTATGACCAAGATGTGTTGGATGAGTATCTTGAAGTACTTACAAGGAAGAAGTTTAAGCTAAAAGAGAACCCCATCCAATACATTATAAAAACAATTACCATCAATGGCATTGACACTCTCCGCACGTCTTTCTTAGAAGATATGCCCGATGAAGATGATAGAGTCTTTTATGAATTAAGTCTATCTGAACCAGATTCTTTACTTATTACTGGCAATTCAAAGCACTTTCCGAGGACACCAAGAGTTGTATCTCCTAGCGAATTCTTACGAATCATAGAAGATAATAACACATAAAAAGCTACCCCATCTATGATGTGTACTGACAAAAGCTTATAATCAATAGCACTTGAAGAAAGGCTTTCCTTAATTTAAAGAAAGCCGTTCTTTGATTCAAAGAAAGGCTCTTCTGAAATGGAAGAAACGCCCCCTTCATTATGAACATAATTTTACTTTATACACTAGGAGAGATTGCTTTACAACGGATCAACATCATAATACACCTGCAAAGCACCATAACGCTTATCTTTCATCATAGCTTCTAATGCTCCACGAAGATACTGGCGGACACGAGGATAATCAATACCATTCTCTAATTTCAGTACTATCTTTCGAATACTCAATGTCTTCACTCGTGCTACTGCAGGCTTATCAGGACCTAGAACACGAGCTCCAAAGATATCACGCAACCTACTTCCAAGTTCTACCCCAGCCGTATTGACAATGTTCTCATCTCTATGCTTTAAGTAAACATACACCAGATGATAGAACGGGGGATAATGAAATTCGCGTCGCTCGTCCAATAGTTCCTTAAAGAATGTCGGGTAATCATTATGAACAACATACTGGATAACGGGTAAATCAGGAGTTTTGGTTTGAAGTATCACCTCTCCCCTCTTTCCCTTTCTACCGGCTCTACCACTCACCTGACTCATCATCATGAAGGCTTGCTCATAAGCTCTAAAGTCTGGATAGTTCAACATTGAGTCAGCATTTAGTATGCCCACAACAGAGACTTTACCAAAGTCTAATCCCTTAGTAACCATTTGCGTACCAATCAGAAGATTGTTCTTGCCCGTCGAGAAATCACTAATCAATCGCTCATAAGCATTGCGCGTATGGGTTGTATCTAAGTCCATTCGGGCAATACGAGCCTCTGGAAAGATAGAACGAATCTCATCCTCTATCTTCTCCGTACCATAACCACGTCCTCGAATATCCTTACTTTCACAACAAGGGCACACCTCTGGTACCTTCATTGTATATCCGCAATAATGGCAACTTAGGTAGTTCATACTCTTATGATAGGTCAGTGATATATCGCAATTAGGACATTTCGGTACCCAACCACATTGTCTACATTCTATCATAGGGGCAAAGCCACGCCTATTCTGGAATAAGATTGCTTGTTCCCCACGCTCTAAAGCACCACGCACAGCCGATAACAAGCGAGGAGAGAAAGGACCTGACACCATCTTCCGACGATAGAGATCTTTCATATCCACCACTTCGATTGATGGTAACTGAATATCTTTATAACGACGGATTAGCTCCACAAGCCCATACTTACCTTGTTTTGCATTATAATAAGATTCCATAGAGGGAGTTGCTGTACCCAACAAAGTCTTTGCACCAGCATACATTTGGGCTAAGACGATAGCTGCTGACCGTGCATGATAGCGTGGTGCAGGATCTTGCTGCTTAAAACTTTGCTCATGCTCTTCGTCTATTATGACAAGACCGAGCCGATGAAAAGGAAGAAAGACAGCACTTCTCGCACCGAGGATAACATCGTACGGATTGGAGGAAAGCTGTTTCTTCCATATTTCCACACGTTCGGCATCGCTATACTTACTATGGTAAATACCCAACCGATTGCCAAATACGGCTTTCAATCGTTCTGTTATCTGCACAGTTAGGGCAATTTCTGGAAGAAGATAGAGTACTTGCTTATGCTCATTAATGGCTTTCTGGATTAGATGGATATATATTTCCGTCTTACCCGAAGAGGTTACTCCATGTAACAAAGTCACAGGATGCCCCATCATCTGCACCAAGATATGATTATAAGCCTCGGTTTGTGCTTCGTTCAGAGGCTTTATCTTCTCTGGATGAGGAGCAATATTATGATTGAGACGTCCCACTTCCTTCTCATAAGTAACAAGTATCATCTTTTCTTGAAGCGATCGAATGACAGCTATTGACGCATGAGACTCATTCATAAGTTCCTCTCTTGTTACCTCACGAAGCTCTGTTTCTAGCAAAAGATGTTCTATATTATCAACCCCCGTCAGTCTAAGATAAGTCATAAGAACATCCAACTGCTTTACAGCTCTCTTCATAGAACTAATCAAAAGAGTGAGCGTTCGTTCGTCACGATACTTATCTGCCAAACGAATAAACAATTCCGTGCGAGGTCGGAAACCATCTTCTGCCTTCAAACCTGAAGGAAGGGCAGCTTTATAAACGTCTCCAATAGGCGACATATAATAGTCGGCTATCCATTTCCAAAGCCTCAACTGCTGCAGAAGAAGTATCGGGCTATCATCCAATACATCAGCAACGTTCTTATATTCAATCTTCTTCTTCCCTTGCTGTGCAACCTCTTCTGCAGGCTTAGGAACATCAACAGGATATTCAGCAACGATACCCACATAAGTCTTACTCTTACCAAACGGAACTGTAACACGCATCCCATTCTGCACCCGTGAAGCCAAAGCTTCAGGTACACCATAGGTAAAATAGCCATCAAGTGGCAAAGGTAAGATGATATTTGCGTAAGTCATTTGCTGAAGATTACCATTCTATAGTGGCGCAAAGGTACAAATAAACTTTCTATGTCTTCAAATCCTGTGTCATTAAATAATATGTTTTCATGTCATTCCGCCTAAAACCTATGTCAGTAAATAATATGTTCTTCTGTCATTTTGTCTCTAAATCCCATGTTCTTCTGTCTCACACAAAAGCCTCACCCCGTTAGGCGCCCCCCTCTCTGTAGGAGAGG
>ERZ773272.866-NODE-866-length-11754-cov-3.840927_pt1 | contig 11754 bp, 12 predicted proteins | sample MGYA00511891_ERZ773272 | MGnify/ENA primary metagenome ERZ773272 (study PRJEB29015, sample SAMEA2738150) | human oral metagenome | biome: human oral; feature: human-associated habitat; material: saliva | place: China | collected 2198 ...
TGACATATTTGGCGTTTCATATTATTGCCTTATTTGTGACATACTTCATTTCTTTGAGACGTTTACGTGGTGATGATTGTCTAACTCATTTCAAACTAATGTCTAGCCACTAGGATGTCCTTCAGAAGCTCTCAGAGCTCCGTGACACGATTTTAGGGTTGTTCTAGAGTAAATATACCCTATGGGGTTTAAAATGGCGTAGAGAGCTTTTTAGAGCCCTTAAAATTGATTTGCTGATTTTACGACGTTTTATGGACTATAGACAAAAACTTTGGAATGCCCCTCAGAAGCTCTCAGAAGCTCGTGATACGATTTTGGGGTCGTTCTAGGGTAAAACCACCCGATAGAGTTTAAAACAGCGTAGAGAGGCTCTTAGAGCCTTTAAAAACGATAGTGGTCTTTATGAGAGATTTTTAATGGGTTTTAGCTTGTTTTGACTAAAGCCTTGTGCTATAATGAACGGTGACAACGCCTTTGTGCGTTAAATTTAGTTATGAAAAAAGGAGTTTTGTATGTCAAAACGAAACACGAACCGAGCAATTGAAGGTCATGGTAGCCTTCGTAAGACAAAAGCTTTCGGACTTGCTGGTGTTATGGCACTGGCTGGTGTCTTTGTGGCTAGCAACGCGTCAGCCAATGAAGTTGTAGCGCCCACTGAAACACCAGTAGCAGCGACAGGAACAACGACAGCGCCAACGACTACTGAAACGGAAGCAACGCTTGCAACTTTGGACAAACCTGCGGAAGCAGCAACGACGGTTGATACGTCAGCGCCTGCCGAAACGCTTGTAGATGTGGCTAAAAATGCCAATACTATTGAAGCCACTAAACAGGCGGATTTGGACGAAGGTTATACAACCGTTAAGAACCAAGCAGATGTTCTTAAAGTACCAACAACCGAAGGTGACGCTAAGACGTATGACAATCTTAAGGATGCGTCTAAAGACGTTAATGACCAAAGCAAGGCTGTAGCGGATGCGGCTGCGGTTCGTGACGAGCTCAATGCTAAACTCGACACTGTTATTAAAGATGCCGAAAAAGCGGGTATCACCGTAAATCTTACAGACGATGTTGTTTATGACAAAGCAGACGATGCAACCGCTGATATCAATAAGCAAGTGGAACAACTTGGTGCTTTGACAGAAACCGTTACTAATGCGAAAACACGTCTTGAAACGGTCATCAAAGAAGCGACGGATGCAGGTGTGGTCTTTAAAGGCGATGCTACGTTGACGCTTGTTGTTGGTAAAGAAGACGAGTTCAATGCACAACTTGCAGCTGCTGAAAAAGCCGTCAAAGATGCTATTGACGCGCAAAAAGCCGTCACAACAGGTTTTGACAAAGCCGTTGCTAAAGCTGAGTCGGCTAAAGTCAAAGTCATTGTCAAAGGTCAAACGGAAGTAACGCCTGAAGAAGCGTCTAAAGCTCTTGATGCTGTTAACGCTAAAGTGGATGCGGCTGTCGCTCAAAAAGCGGCTAATGACAAGGCTTATGCGGAAGCCCTTAAATCATGGGAAGCGGTTGTTGCCGCTGGAAACGCCAAAGTTGAAGCGGAATATCAACGCGATTTAGCAGCTTTTAACAAACGCGTTGCTGAAGCCAAAGCACAAAACGATAAGATTACCGCTGAAAACAAAGCTATTGAAGAAGCCAATAAAAATGCTAAAGGCGGTTTGACCAAGGAGTCAACAGCTAAAGCCAATAACGATGGTTCGTATACGCAAAGCCTTTCAGGTCTTGCAGATGTTAAGATTGCGTCTACAGGTGAAGTAACCCTTACACCAACAGGTAGTGTGACCTTGGTTTCGGCAGAACTTGTAAGCGCAAGCGGTAAGAAACAAGCGCTTGATATTAAAGACAACAAGGTATCTTACAAGGGTGCTTTGACGGAAGCTGGTAATTACACCGTTAATTACACATTTAAACCAAACGGTAATAATGAAGCTAAGGTGGTTGGTAGCTTTACCGTAACTAACAGTTCACAAGACAACACAACGACAACTAAAGTAACGACAGCACCAATGGACTTGATTGCCATGGTAGACTCAAGTCCGTCATTTAGCAGCCGTTCGTCTCAAATTTTCCCAATCATCAAGGATATTTTGAAAGACGCTAATCCGAAAACACGTCTCGCTTTCTTTGATACGTCGGTTAATACAACCATGAGTCATATCATTTCGAACGATGGTGCGACGCGTTGGATGTCACTCGATGACGCTAAGAAGTTTGTTGATCTTGTTGTCGACCACATGGCGAAAACCAAAGCCGAAGGTTGGTCTTACTACGATGCTAACAACATGTTCTACGACGTGTTGAAGCAACACCCTGAGTTCTTGATTGACCGCGCCTATGTTGACAAACCAATCGAAAAAGCTTATGAAGATTTGACAGATAAGAATAAAATCTTCAACGTTCTTCAAGTGACTGACGGCTGGTCAGCAAACGAGGAAATGGATAGCTCGTTTGCCGAGTACGTTAAAGCGCACGCTAAGACTTTCGTCAGCGCGATTGACGCGAGCGGTCCTAGCGATTTTACTATCGGTAAAATGCGCGCTCTTGGTTTTGATACAGCCATTGAAGCTAATCCTGTAACGGACAAAGATAAGATTGTCTCTTACTTCCGTGAAGTTGCAACTGAAACAGTCAATACACCAGGCGAAGTCAAACAATCGTCTAAGACCGATAGTAAAACCGATAGCTTTGCAGCGTCTACGGTTAAACCATTGAAACAATTGGTTGCTGTGCCAACGGATGCGCCTAAGAAGGGCAAATTCAATGCACCTGCTAAACCTGTTCAAAAAGAAGCCCCAACGGTTGAATTGTCACGTCTCGTGGTAACGACGGCTTCACCTAAATTGGGTGAGGTGCAAGCGGAAGCGCACAAGGTTTCGGTATCTGTTGCTATTCATCCTGTGACTTATAAAGCCCCTGAAGCACCTAAGGCTGAAGCTCCAGCGCAAGCGCCTGCTGCTCCTGTTAAAGAAGCTAAGGTGACTGAAGGTCGTACTCTTCCAAACACAGGGTCTGCCGATACGACAGCGCTTGGTCTTGCGGGTCTCGCAACGCTTGGTGTGGCTGGAACGCTTATTCGTCGTAAGACAAACTAATGCTAATAATAAAAAAAAAGAGCCAAACGGCTCTTTTTTGCTTGTGTCTGAGAGCCCCTGAGAGCTCGTCTACGCGATTTTAGGCTAGGGTCGGTAGATTTACCCTAGCGATAGCCTAACGTGGCTCAGAAACGGTCTCAGTGGGGTCTATAGACGACCCTTGTTATCAGCTTGGTTAAAGAGGTCTAAGAGTTGGAGTTCACGGTCGGTCAAGCCACGGCGTTTGATGGCGCGTGGTTGCCAATCGTTTGTTTTACTAATCATGTGGTTGAGGATGATTTGTGTGACGGTCTTAGCAATGTTATCGTCGTAGAAGACGTTTGAGAGGTTGTTGGCTTGCTTACGTGCGATATCACGGTGTTTGATATAGTCAGCCACATAAACGACCGCAGAGACGTTCTCATGGCCTTTAAAACGGTCGTAACCGCTAGCCTCATCAAAACTACGTGTTGCATATTTACCAAGGTCATGGAAGCGAGCAGCGTCAATCAGGATAGAACGGTCGATAGTGTTCAAGTGATACTTATCGGCTAGTTTGTTGACTTCATCTTCAACCAAACGTAAGTGCTCGGAGATAGGTTCTTTGTGGTGTGGTGTCCCATGGTGGTCTGAGTAAATCCCTTCTTTGAGACGGATTTGAATAACGTCTGTAAGGGCAGGGCGATGGTTATCGGCAAGAGCCATGGTATCACAGTCGATACCAACCATAGGTGGTTGCAAACGGCTATCAAGCCATGGATACAAGAGACCCACGACAGTTGCCTCAGGATATCTAGCTTTTAACGCGTTGTATTCTGCCTTGCGGGTTTTGAGGGTCGTAGGTGCCGCAATGTGCTTATCTTCCGATAAATTCTTCTTCCAAAAGCTATCCCACGGTGTGAGTTCAGGTGTTCTGGATGGATCATGTGCCGATTTGATATGGAAAGTGATGGTTGTCATATAGTATCTCCTTTAGTGATTTCTTACAGTAGAAAAAGACTAAAGGCGGTTCAGTCGCCTTTAGTCTTAAGCCATTTGTGTAAGGCGTAGCGGATACGCCATTGGTTGATAAAGCTGTGGTCATGACGCATGAAGCGCTTGTGGGTTTTGTCAATACCACCTTGCCAGTTATCCCTCGTCAGGAACTGCCCGCGCGTACGCCAGTATTGACTACGCTTGGCTGTAAAAACCTTGGTGATAAGGCCAACGGTCAACCTGGCATGATTGTTCCTGTAGCGTGTGGTTGGGATGACAATAAGACTACCGACCATGAGGTCTTTGAGTTCACCAATGCGGTAGCTTTCAAGCATGGCTTCACGCAAGTCGTTGGGAAATTGATAAACCAAGGTCTCCCCGTCCAAGCGTTTGACTTTGCAAAAGACATTGGTCTTAGCCATGGGTGGCCTCTTTAGTCGTGAGTTCAAAACGAGTGACCCAACCGTCTGACGTTTTGGCTTCAAAGGTGTTCTCTGCGGGATAAGTCATAGTGTCTGTTCCATGGAAGCTCTTCAAGAGACCCATGATATCATCAGGGTCGTCAATCGTGATGAAGAAGACCGCTTGAAGGTTATCATTTTTGGTCATTTGAGTCTTGGTCTTGACGAGAAGCCCTTGGTCTAAAGCCTCACGAACCTCTTCGGTGATAGCCTTGATAAGAGCGATGTAAGATTGCGTCATGCGTTTTTCCTTTCTACGATGTTTGGTCTTTAGTTTCTAAGTCACTTAGTGCGTCAATGTCGTTTTGGTATTTGACGATAACGGTGTTTGCGACATTACAGGCAATGCCTGCAACTAATTGGCTATTGAGAGCTAAGTTTCCAAGTCTTTCTTCGATTTCTTTGCTATAGAAGTTATCATCAGGGTTCAATCCTTGCTTTTCAATCCAAGACCATATAACGTCTTTACTGATTGGTTCACCATCTAGGGCGATACGGGGTAGACCACAAACGGTAGTGATATCAAGGTTAGCTAGAGAGCTATAGAGGTTAATACCCTCGTATTCTGCTTTATAGCCGTTAAGTCGTCGTGAAGCCATGTCCATAAAGTCATTCCTGAGTCCGTCAGATATAGCAATAGCTTGGTCTTTCCAGCTGAGGTCGTGTTTTACGGCGTACTCTGTTGTGAGACTTACCAAGTAGAATGTTTCAATGAGGTTTTTGTGTATCTTGTAGTCTAAAATACTATCGACAAGGCTATCGAATTGATACCTTGGACCTAGAGGCTCAAGTATGCTTAGGGCTTTTTGCATGAGTTGTGAATGTGGCGCTGTATTCGCGTTAGGGCGGTCAATCGTACCCAAACAAACAACGTCAGGTGCAAAGCGTTCTAACTGTTTGGGTACAAAGCTAAAGACATTAGGGTCTTTAGTGGCTACAATCACAAATGTTTGTACTTTTGGATAATCATTCAAGGCTTTCTCAAAAGTTTTGATATGATTAAAGGCTTGCTTACTAAAATGTTGGGTGGCTTCGGCTTTCGGATTAGACATAAGGTTTCCTTTCTACGGCATTTGTTTGTTGAGGTTTAATACTGAAACATATAGGTTATTGATGTCAACACGATGCTCTTCGATAACATGATTAGCAGCTTCGATAGCCACACTAACGACCCCTTGATTATTGATAGCTAAGTCATAGAGTTTTTCTACAACAGCTTCGCCGTCGACTGGATTGTCGGGATTTAGGCCTTGTTTTTCAATCCACAACCAAATAATGTTTTCATTAATTGGCTCGTTGTCTAAGGTGACACAGGGTAGGTTGTAGCTAATATTGATGCCTAAGTCTTCTAGGAAATCATAGAAATCCAATTCTTTGCACTCAATCTCATACGTTTTGAGCCTTTGTTTTGCTTCTTTGATAAAGTCTTTCTTAAGATTATCGGATACAGCAATAGCTTGGTCTTTATAAGGCGCGTTAGCGGCGATTGCACCTCGCATTACAAGGTTAACGCGGTAGAAGGTTTCCGCGATTCTTTCGCAGATTTTGTAGTCTAAGATACTACTAATGAGGCTCTCTATTTGGTATTTAGGCTCGAGGCTCGTGAGCATGTCTACGACTTTTTCGATGAGCACCATGCGGGATTTTTTATCGTTTTTAGGACGCCCTATTGTTCCCAATCGGACGGTATTGGTTGCAAAGCGTACTAAATGCTTAGGGACGAAGTTAAAAACGTCAGGGTCTTTAGTGGCTACAATCACAAATGTTTGTGTTGTCGGATATTTCTTTAGGGCTCTATCAAAGGCATTGGCATAGTCGAAAGGCTTTTTATACAACCGTTGGATAGCTTCGGCTCTTGGATTAGGCATAAAGTCTCCTTTCTAAAGTAAATCAAGCAGCGCGTCAGCTTTGACCTTAGACGGTTTTGCGAGCATAGAATACAAGCCCATGATTTCAGTGCTGTGTTTGTAGAAGGCTGTGTAAGTAGCTTTGTTCATAGCATTAATGAGCAAACGTGTGGCGTTTGTGAGCGCATTGAGCTTCATTTGGATGAGCCCTTCACGGTCGGAGTAGCTTGTGCAATCCTGCATGATAGCGATGGACGCGTCAAGCCAATCTTCGATGATGAAGACATTTCCCATAATTTTACCTTTTAGAGTCGGTTCGGGCATCCCTGTAATGTCGCTGAGTTTAAACCCTATATCATCCATAGCTATGCTGTATTCGATAACGGTAAGGTTTCTCTTGCATTCGGCGTCGTAGAGTTCTCTGTAAGTTTCAACTTGAATTTCTACGTATTGCATAAAACTATCAAGAAAACGCTGTCGCAAATCACGCGCTTGGGTTTCTAGGGTTTTATCCTTTTTGCTGGCTTGTTCGACAAGGGTATCTAAGGCTTGAAAGACTTGAGTGTATTTGTCATCGAGACCCATGTTTATAATATTTTTCATATCGTCGTAGTATTGTTCTTTAGGGTCGAAAGCGTCAAGCAAGCGCTCTGCCGTGCGTTGTAGTTGAACGTAAGGGTCGACATTAGGCTCAGGACGTTCGATAGTTCCAATGATAGTCTTATTACCGATGAACCGCTTTAAGTGTACGGGGACGAACGTGAACCCGCTTGAGTTGTTAGCCACTACGATAGCAAAGCTCTTAGCCGACGGGTTGTCAGTTAGAGCTCTTTTGAAAGGTTCGGTATTATAGTAAACCTGCCTATCAAAGCGTTTAATTAAATCTAAAGTTTTAGCCATATAGTTAAGTTCTCCGTGGTAGCGCGTTTATTGTCATCAGTCGTAAGTTTTCTAGTTCGCCTTGGTATCTAAACGCCGACGTCTCCATAGTTTCGTTCGCAAAACCGGTAACTGTTTGAATGATGCGTTTAAGGTGCTTGAGCGTTATAAGCTCATAGGTCGTTCGTTGTTTGTAACTTGCTGTTTTTACCCATTTAGGCGTATAGGTGTCAAGCCAGTGTTCAATAGTGCTTGCATTAGTTAACTTTTCACCGTTTAAGGTTATGCACATTGTTTCACTAGCTTCGTGTATATCAAACCCAATGCTATTGAATATAGCGTTGTAATGGCGATTGGGTATAATATATTGTTGTTCATCGATATAATAGGCGACCCATGATTCCACGCGTTCTTGTAAGAACTCGACAAATTGTTCTTGTAAGTTATGGGCTTTCTTTTCAAGTTCTTTATCGAATAGGGCGCCGGCGTTGGAGCTGTAGCATAGACGCTCTATAACATGTTCTTTGTCTTCGATATCATAGTTGAGAATATCGTTTATAAGACTCTTGATGTTGGTGGCCGAGTCGGTGCTTTTAAGCAACCGTTCAGCTGTTCGTTTAAGATGTGCTCGTAGGTTGTTATTAGTTGGACGGTCAATCGTTCCAATAGTCGTACAACCTTCTACGAAACGCGTTAGATGTTTCGGCACAAACGTAAAAACACAGGGGTCTTTGGTTGCAGCAATTACGAACGTTTTAGCGTTTGGGTGTTTGGTTAGAGCCCTCTCAAACGCTTTATCATGCACGGTAGCGTACTCGTCAAACTGTAAGATTAGCTCCGATGTTTTTGCAGTCATAAGATTGTTCTTTCTAAATCAAATGATTAGTTTTATTATAGCAAAAACAGCCTATTTAGGCTATTTTTGGCTGTGTTTGGCTATTTTCTCAGCCCGTATAATGTCAACAGTGAGTCGTTTGATGTCGTCGGCAAATGCTTTGCGCGTATGGACGTTAGCACGTTTCATAACGTGTGCGATGAGTTGAGTGTAACGTACTAATTGTCTGAGGTGCTTGAAATGGATACCTTGGTCTTCATGTTTAAGGTTGTCGAGTTGTTCAGGCGTTATGCCGAGCCAATCCCAAACGTCTTCGGAGTCGGAGAGTTCCATGCCATTACAAACACTGACAAAAACGTCCGTGCCGTCTTGTGAGGCTGTGTAAGAGACGTTAGACAAGGGGCTATCGTCAAGGTCAAGCTCTCGTTTGTTGGCTTTGTTGAGGAAGGTCTGCGTATTTGCCATGAAAGCTTCAACGTATCTTATGTAGAGGTCGTTAGCTTGGTCCCTGAGATTTTGGTCTAGTGCTGTTGATCTATCGACCAGGTCACTAACCTGAGAAAACCAAGTAAAACGAAAGGACCTAGCCATGAGTTCATCAATCTTGTATTTAAACATGAGACTTGGTTGCATTTGATTGAACAAAGCACCGCACGTATGGTGGATTTGCTTGGTGATAGCTTTTTCTGTTAAATTTTGCGGACGGTTGATACTGGCTAACTTAGCGTCACTTGGCGCAAAACGCTCAAGATGGGCTGGGACGAAGGTAAAAACGTGTTCAGACTTCGTCGCAACGATGGTAAAACGCTTAGCGTTTGGATGTTTATGCAGTGCTTGCGTAAAAGTAGGCGTTAAACGCTTAGACGCCATGATTAAGTTGTAGATTTGTTTAGAATTATTGGTCATGAGCGGTCACTTCCTTTTCTTTTACGAGCTCTAGCCTCGTCAATTTTTTGATGGTAGTTTAGGTAGGCGGCTGGTAGAATAACGTCAGTTTGCTGGATACACCACAATAGACGTTCTACAGTTGCGCTCAAATCATATAGGCGTTTTTGTTTTGCTTGTAGTTTGTCACTAGACAGCTTGTCGGCTTCTTCAGGCGTTAAGCGAAGCCATTCCCAAACGACGTCTGCTGATTCAAGCGGTTTTCCACTCAACGTAATGACGACGTCTGGTCCGTTGTCCGTAAGGGTATTTATGCTTTTGAGCTGTTTGCGGGCTTCTCTAATGTATCGCTTGACACGCGCGTGGAATTTTTCCGTGCTTTGCTTGTGAAGATTTTCAACAAGCGGTACAAGTTCGGGTGTGTATTTTTTAGCCATGGTCATCATGTCGATGGTATCTTGAAATTTGCTTATACGCGTTTGTTTGCTCGTAATGCATGCGATGATGTCATCGAGAATGAAGTGATTAGGAATATTATTCGCTAATTTATCAGCTTCGCGCTTTAGCGCTGTTAGAGGGTCTATACCGCGTGGATAGTCCATAGTAGATAATTGAATGGCTGATTTGGGGATGAAGCGCGTCAAGTGATTAGGGACAAACGAAAGAATACCTTCTGTAGTTGTAGCTACGACCGTAAAAGAACTTGCGTTGGGATATTGCTTCATGGCTTGTTTAAGCGTAGATTCATAGACTTCAGGTTGGCTAGCAAAATAAATGTAAGGGTGTCTTGTCATGAGTCGTCTTCTTCCTTTATGTTTTCTTCAATAGCGTCGTGAATAGCTTTGGCTGTTCGGTCTAGGTTTTTCAACGCGTGCATTAGTTTTTCTTCAATCAAATCCATTTCCTTTTCCATTTCTTGTTGACATTTAGCCTCAAACACTATTTCATGTTCCAATCGCATGAGTTCCATGGTGTGGCGACGGTAGTCGTCATAAAGTTTAGCTGAACGTACGGCACCTGCTAATCGACGGATGCCGATGGTTAGTTTGTCAACTTTAAGCAGAGCGTTCGTATAGACAGCGTCAGGTAGGCTGTTGATGTCTTTATCAGCGAGTCCTAACCAATCGAGGATAACGGGCTCGGAGTCTGTATCAAGAAGCTGTCCGTTTAAGGTAACACCGACGTCACGTTTGTTGTCGCTTACGATGACGTCAAGGTCAGCGCATTGTGTTTTAGCGTCTTGGCGACTGTTTTCAAGTTGACTGAAGTAGTAGTCATGCATGTCAGCGTAGTATCGCTTAATGCGTCCGACGGCACCTGGTGCTTCTTTTTCGGCTTTATCCATAAGGTCAACGACGTCCTTGAAGACTGTGCGTAAGATTGTTTCTTCGGTAGCCCGATGGATGGTTTGTGTTAGACCCTCAGCTTTTGATTGGTTGGCTAAAGCTAGAAGGGCGACGGTGCCAAGATAGGTTTTGAGGTCTTCCGTTGTGATAGCGCCTGTCGGGCGATTGACGGTAAGGATTTCTGAACAGTTATTAGGCAACAATCGCTTGAGGTGGGTTGGGACAAAACTATAGGCTTTCTCTGTACGGCCAGGGGTGACTATAAATTGTTTAGCGGTCGGGTGGTTGATAAGCGATTGTTGAAAAACGCTAGCGTAATCGCTAGCGTTATCTAAGAAGTAGGAACGAGGGTCAAACATAAGAACTCCTTTCTAGCGATGGTTTGAGCGTAAGATTGTCAAAAGTTTTCATAGCATTTTCCTCTCTAGTGTTTTAAATAGCGCGTTCTTTGAGTAAGTTGATGAAGTCTTTGATATCATTGATGATATAACGGTCGTTGATGACCCATGCGATGTGAATAAAGGTGTAGCGGTGACTTGAATGTGAATAATCTTTGACAATGCGATGATAACCTTTAACGGTAATAGGCGCCTTCTTGAAACGGTCACGAATGAGTTTTAGGTCTTTCTTAGAGACATTGTCGTAGTAGAAATCGGTCATTTGCAATTGTTTGGTAATCTTTAGTGTGAAATCTTTTAGTTGGTCAGTTACGAGTCCAGGCTCAACAAGCCGTTTATAGCGACCATACATTTTGCTAAAGCCTTCACTCCAATAATAACCCGCATTGTTTGTAATCATGTCGGGCATGCGATTGTAGTTGTCAAAGCGTTTTTGGCTGAGACGACCACCAAGGCGACGGTTTGCTTTATAAGCAGTTTGAATATTTTTAAGGTTGTTACTCATGTCGTATACCTTTCCTTTCATGGACGCTAAGGTCAAAAGCTTTAGCTTTAATTTCGGCGGTAAAAGTCATTGTCATAATAATCTCCTAATTCCATAGTTAGCGTTTCATGCTAAAAAAGAAAACCTAGGGGTTTAGTCCCTAGGTTTCTGATGCTGTTTTCTAATCGATAGACCAGTCGAGGTATTCGATATTGTCTTTACGGAAGCCTAGTAGTAGGTTGTCCTTGAAATATTCAATGAACCAACGTTTGCGAAGAGACAATAGAAAGCCGATAGCTGGATCGCTCATGTCAGCGCCTTCGAAGTCTTCTTCAATATTGGCGAGACGGAAGGCTTCGCGTTCGACCGGCAGAAATTCCCAATCGTTGTCGATGTCGACACGGTCAGTGTAATCGAGCAAGTGAAGGACGTCTTCAATTCGTTTTTCATCCAAGAGACTAATGTCAATTTTAAAGACAGTACCGTCGTAGTTGTCGTCCATCTTGAAGTAGTTACTAACGCCTTCTGGGAAGTCGCCAAAGAGGATGACGTCGAATG
>ERZ773272.868-NODE-868-length-11722-cov-9.104054_pt1 | contig 11722 bp, 6 predicted proteins | sample MGYA00511891_ERZ773272 | MGnify/ENA primary metagenome ERZ773272 (study PRJEB29015, sample SAMEA2738150) | human oral metagenome | biome: human oral; feature: human-associated habitat; material: saliva | place: China | collected 2198 ...
GGGACGACGAAATCGAATTCTAACGAATGACCGATTTCTGTCCCACTCTCTTTTTGAATGCCTTGCAAAAAATGAAAGAATGATAAAACATTATAGAAAATGTGAAAGCAGATGCAGAAATATACTTGCTTTTGGTAACAAATTACTTGAATCTACATAGCATTTTTGTATAATAATAGTAACTAGATTATATGAGTACGAGGGATATATCATGCAATTTAAGCGTGCAAAAGGAAACTTTCGTGAAACGGATCGTGTCGTTCGCTTTAAATTAATTAAATCAGGAAAAAATTGGCTTCGGGCATCGACTGCTGCTCTAGGACTCTTTCGTGTGGTTCGGGGGCAAGCAGAGGAAATGATCATTGCTGAAGTTCCAGAAGACGGCGGTCGTCTTCATAAGGATAGCCAACAGTTATTAAAAGGCTTGGTCGCTGTAGGGACTGTATTTGGAGGAGCAGTTGTGGCTGCGACGGCTCAAGCAGAAGAAGTGGCGTCTCTTGCTCCGACTGTTTCTGAAACGAAACAAGAGACATTGGTAGAAGCAGATAGCGTAATTCTTTCTAAGACAACCTCGCTAGATTCTGCCTCTGCTTCTCTATCAACCTCTACAAGCCTTTCTGAATCGGCTAGCCGTTCGCTCTCCATGAGTGAATCGACTTCCATTTCCATCAGTGGGCAAGAATCTACCAGTTTGGCAAGCGTTTCCAGTGAATCTACACAAGTTCTAGCTTCAGAATCAGCGGTAGATGAACCAGCAGCTACAGATGAAGCTTCCCTATTGGAACAAAACGCTTCTGAAGCAGAGCTGCTCCAACAAATCGCAGGGAAATACGCTACTCAGATACCTGTGCCTGAGCGTAAGGCAGCTTTGGAAGTAGTTATCAATAAGCTACAATCGGAAGTGACTACTAGCTATCGTTTGGTCCATACAAATGCTGGTGCGCAAGCTTATGCCGAGCAACGCGATCGCTTGGGCAAAGCGGTTGATGAGATGATGACCACCTTAACGGCTGCAGGCTTTGTGGGAAATTCCAATGTAAATGGGAAACCAGCTATCTCAGCTCAATTGGCTCCAATTGAAGAAGAGGCTAGAAGTAATGATGAAAATCTATCCATCTCACCAGATATGGATGATCGTCATGGTGCCAATGTGGTAGATGCGCCACTACCAACTTCGGATGTTGCTAAAGACCCGAACTTGGATAAAAATGCTTTGATGACTCCAGAAGAGCTTGCAAAGTATTCAAAAGATCACGATTTGAGCCGCTATACATTTGCAATTTGGGAATTTGTTGACCGAAGTGGGCAATCCTTGGGCTACTATGCGACACTATCTGTTGATCGTAGCGAAACGAATCCAGATATTCGTAAACCGAAGGATGTTTATTTCCGAATTGTGAAGAAATCAGATGGATCAGAAGTCTTTTCTCAAACCTTCCAACCCAATGTGAGATTGGACAGCCCTATGCGACTTCCTAAAGAAGTCTTGATTGATGATTCTCCAGCAGGAAACAACTTTATCTATTCTTTTGGAGACGAAAGTAAACCTCCTTATGTGAGCCTACAATCTTTTCCTAGTATTATGCTTCCAGTCAGAAGTGTCATGCTCCGAGATGTCTATAATGTCATGGACCCTTCGCATCAAGGTCAAATGTTAGATGAGCTCTTTCAGGTCAAAGTACCAACCATGTGGTCTCAGCAGTCTACCTTGTATCGTTTGGTGGATCCAAAGGGTAAATGGCAAGATGGACTGTATAAACCAACTGGTGAAGAAGAGGTTCTTGCTGAGTACAGGCAATCTGGAATTGAGGGGCAACAGTATACGGCTTCAAATGCACGTGATATTGCAGGTTACGTTCAGGTACCAGTTGTAAGCTCGTCTCAAAATGCAACCACTGGGATCTTTGATAATAGTACAGTTGGAGATCGACGTGTAGAATTGTACGGAAATGCGCGTGAGCATTTTATAAAAAGTGAAGTTGTCCCAATAAATCAAAATGGGGATTACATTCTTCGCTATTACGTCTTGGATCCTTCTAAAATATATTCATTGACCTATCAGGATGCAGGAAGTAGCCCAGTATTTGATAAGTATACTCTTGTGTATGAAAAAACTTTTAAACACGACGTTCCAGGCCAATTGTCTGACTTAGGTGGAACACGTAAAATTGAAAGTAAAAACAAGGATTATTTCCTAAACGTTACTCCAAGACGTGTGGATGAACATAACTTTGAACTGGACGTAACAGGTTGGTTTTCCGCCAAAGAGACAGTGACCTATACTGATGAAAAGACGGGAATAGAGTACACAGTTCCAAAACCATTCACAGATATTCCGAAATCATCTTTCCTTTCAAAAAATACGACGATGGTTGTAGGGGAAGATGCGACCCCTCAAGGAGCTGATGGCTTCCCTGGTTTCAAGCATACGATTAAGAAGAACTATTATGCTAATCCAACGACGAGTGTGAACTATTATTATCGGAAGATGACGGCATCTGAGTCGGCCTCACAGTCTCAAAGTTTTTCAACGTCATCTTCCATTTCTGAGAGTGAGTCACCAACCTTTGAGTCTATTTCAAGATCTCAGTCAGAGTCCTTGGCGCCATCATCGCTATCCGCGAGTCAGTCAGAATCCTTGGTTCAAGCTTCGTTTTTCGCGAGCCAGTCTGATTCTTTAGTTCAAGCTATGCTTTCTGCGAGTCAATCGAAGTCCTTGGCTCAAGAATCACTTTCAGCGAGCCAGTCGGATTTCTTGGTTCAAACATCAATTTTCCTCAGTCAATCGGAATCCTTGGTTCAAGAGTCGCTTTCGGCGAGCCAATCGGAATCCTTGGTTAAATTATCAGAATCTGTGAGTCGATCCGAATCCTTGGTTCAAGAATCGCTTTCGTTGAGTCAGTCAGAATCGTTGGTTCAAGAGTCGGTTTCTGCAAGTCAGTCAGAATCGTTGGTTCAAGCTTCGGTTTCAGCGAGCCAGTCTGAGTCGCAAGTCCAAGAATCGCTTTCAGCGAGTCAGTCTGAGTCCTTGGTCCAAGCTTCAGTTTCAGCTAGCCAGTCTGAGTCCTTGGTCCAAGCTTCAGTTTCAGCTAGTCAGTCAGATTCATTAATCCAGGAATCTGTATCAGCAAGTCAATCTGATTCGCTGGTTCAGGAGTCGGTTTCTGCAAGCCATTCAGAATCGCAGGTTCGGGAATCAGTTTCTACTAGTCAATCAGAATCGCAGGTTCGAGAATCAGTTTCTACTAGTCAATCAGAATCGCAGGTTCAAGAATCGCTTTCAGCGAGCCAGTCTGAGTCGCAAGTCCAAGAATCGCTTTCAGCGAGTCAGTCTGAGTCCTTGGTCCAAGCTTCAGTTTCAGCTAGCCAGTCAGAATCGCAGGTTCGAGAATCATTTTCTACTAGTCAATCAGAGTCACAAGCTCGAGAATCGCTTTCAGCGAGCCAGTCTGAGTCGTTGGTCCAAGCCTCAGTCTCAGCTAGCCAGTCAGAATCGTTGGTTCAAGCTTCGGTTTCAGCCAGTCAGTCAGAATCGTTGGTTCAAGCTTCGGTTTCAGCCAGTCAGTCTGAATCGCAGGTTCGGGAATCAGTTTCTACTAGTCAGTCAGAGTCGTTGGTTCAAGCTTCGGTTTCTGCAAGCCAGTCAGAGTCGTTGGTTCAAGCTTCGGTTTCTGCAAGCCAGTCAGAATCGTTGGTTCAAGCTTCGGTTTCAGCCAGTCAGTCAGAATCATTGGTTAAAGAGTCGTTTTCAGCAAGCCAGTCTGAGTCGTTGGTCCAAGCTTCAGTTTCAGCAAGCCGGTCAGATTCATTAATTCAGGAATCTATTTCGGCTAGTCAATCTAATTCACAGGTTCAAGCTTCGCTTTCAGCTAGCCAGTCTGAGTCGCAAGTCCAAGAATCGCTTTCAGCGAGTCAGTCTGAGTCCTTGGTCCAAGCTTCAGTTTCAGCTAGCCAGTCAGAATCGCAGGTTCGAGAATCATTTTCTACTAGTCAATCAGAGTCACAAGCTCGAGAATCGCTTTCAGCGAGCCAGTCTGAGTCGTTGGTCCAAGCCTCAGTCTCAGCTAGCCAGTCAGAATCGTTGGTTCAAGCTTCGGTTTCTGCAAGTCAGTCAGAATCATTGGTTCAAGCTTCGGTTTCGACAAGTCAATCTGAATTGCAAGCCCAAGCTTCAATCTCAGCGAGTCAATCCGATTCACAAGTTCAAGAATCAGTTTCGATTAGCCAATCAGAATCGTTGGTTCAAACATCTGTATCAGCTAGCCAGTCAGAGTCATTGATTCAGGCATCTATTTCGGCTAGTCAATCAGAATCTCTAGTTCAAGAATCGATTTCTGCCAGTCAATCAGAATCGCTGGTTCAAGATTCGCTCTCTGCCAGTCAATCAGAATCGTTGGTTCAAGCTTCAATCTCAGCTAGTCAATCAGAGTCCTTGGTTCAAGAATCAATCTCAGCGAGTCAATCCGATTCACAAGTTCAAGAATCAGTTTCGATTAGCCAATCAGAATCGTTGGTTCAAACATCTGTATCAGCTAGCCAGTCAGAGTCATTGATTCAGGCATCTATTTCGGCTAGTCAATCAGAATCTCTAGTTCAAGAATCGATTTCTGCCAGTCAGTCAGAATCGTTGGTTCAAGAGTCGCTTTCCGCTAGCCAATCCGAATCTCAGGTTCCAGCTTCGACTTCAGCCAGTCAGTCAGAATCATTGGTTCAAGAATCGCTTTCGTTGAGTCAGTCAGAGTCCTTGCTTCAGGCATCTGTATCGTCCAGTCAATCAGAGTCACAGATCCAAGCATCTGTATCAGCTAGCCAGTCAGATTCCTTGCTTCAGGCATCTGTTTCAGCGAGTCAATCAGAATCTCTAGTTCAAGAATTGATTTCTGCTAGTCAGTCAGAATCGTTGGTCCAAGCTTCAGTTTCCGCTAGCCAATCCGAATCTCAGGTGCCAGCTTCGACTTCAGCCAGTCAGTCGGAGTCGTTAGCCCAATCTTCAGTTTCTGCAAGTCAGTCAGAATCGTTGGTTCAAGAGTCGCTTTCCGCTAGCCAGTCAGAGTCATTGATTCAGGCATCTATTTCGGCTAGTCAATCAGAATCTCTAGTTCAAGAATCAATCTCAGCGAGCCAGTCAGAGTCGTTAGTTCAAGCTTCGGTTTCCGCTAGTCAGTCGGAGTCGTTGGCCCAAGAATCAATCTCAGCGAGCCAGTCTGAGTCGTTAGTTCAAGCTTCGGTTTCCACAAGCCAGTCAGAGTCGTTGATCCAAGCTTCGACTTCAGCAAGTCAGTCTGAGGCGCAAGCCCAAGCCTCAGTTTCTGCAAGCCAATCAGAATCACAGCTTATTTCAAGATCTGTCAAGGTATCTTATGCAAGAGACTTCTCAAGCAAAAGGTCTGCTTCGGAACCGTTAATGGTTTCTTCTAGCTTATCTCACTCAGTTTCTGAGACAGAGACTGCCCCAGCAAGCCTGGCTTCTAGCCAAGATAAGGTTGATCCTTCTCTACCAGAGACAGGAGGAAGGGCTTCGTCTGGTATTTTTACCACAGGAGTTTCCGTCCTATTATCAGGATTGGCTCTCCTAGGCTTCCGTAAAAAAGATAGTCGCTAGTCCATGTGATCTAAAAAGGCCGTCTCTCACCGCCGAGAGATGGTCTTTTAGTTGTCGGAGATGTAAAAGAAGAGAAGGATGTGTTATAATGAATGTGGAAATTTCTGCGAAATTGATGGAGAAGGGTGCAGGTAAAAGAGGATGGAAGCCCTTTTCTCCTTATGGTTTCACGAAATTTGAAATTGAAAGAAGAATTAGAGGAAAGAGATGAAAATCCATTTTACAAATTTATTCGGGCAATCTTCGCAAAGTGTGGCTCTGATGGCCCAAAACGATATTATGAATGTCGTACGTGAATTAGGGGTTAATGAATTAGGAATCTATTTTTATGATCATAGTAATGAACCAGCAGGCGAATTGAACTCGCGAATGGATGGGATTCTGGCGGGTGTTGCTTTTGGAGATATTGTCTTTGTGCAATCTCCTTCTTGGAACGGAATTGAGTGGGATCGCCGTTTAGTTGATAAATTGAAACTTCTCCAAACCAAGCTAGTCATGTTTATCCATGATGTCCCACCGCTCATGTTTGAGAGTAATTATTATTTGATGCCCGACTATATCGATATGTACAATCAGAGCGATCTGGTGATCGTCCCATCAGAGCAAATGTACCATCATCTGGTGTCAGAAGGGCTCACAGTGAAGAAATTTGTCGTGCAAAAATTATGGGATTTGACCCACAATCTGGATCTTTACACGCCTCAATTTGAGAAAAAACTGATCTTTTCAGGCAATCCTTCACGCTTCCCTCATATCATTGACTGGAAATATGAGACGCCACTTCATGTCTATGCAGAGCCAGTTGAAGGAGTCGATTATTCAAAGATCTCTATGGAAGGATGGCGTACCAAGCAGGAGTTGCTTTTAGAGCTTTCCAAAGGTGGTTTTGGACTTGTCTGGGGAAATTCAGAGAATCCTGAGGACGAGCGCGATTATTACAAAGAAAATATTTCCTACAAATTATCGACCTATCTATCAGCCGGTCTTCCGGTAGTCGTGCCAGACTATTTGTCGAATGCGGACTATATTCGGGAAAAGGGACTCGGCTTTGTGGCATCCAGCCTGGAAGAAGCCAATCGTTTGGTCCAAGCCTGCACGGAAGAACAGTATAGTCAGATGGTTCAAAAGGCTCAGTATACGTCTTATTTGATTCGCAATGGCTATTTTACAAAGAAATTATTTGTCGATACCATCATGGCTTTGGGGGAATAACAGCTAATCAAACAAGATTCTTCAGACAAAGATCTGGAGAATTTTTTATTGGATACGGTACCAAATAGTAGAATTGAAAGATTATCAAATATTAGTGACAAATGAGTTTGGAAACGTCGCAAATTATGGTAAAATAAGTTGAGATAAGATGCTTAAGAAGCACGTATATAGGCTAATCCCAAGATGGTGGAGCCAAAATGACTAAGAGAAAGTTTAAAAGAAATGTTAAAACGATCTGAAGTAGGAAAGCGATTTTGTTGGACGATTTTTTTCGTCTTTATTTATGTTTTTGGAAGTAAAATTTCTTTGCCTTTTGTTGACATATCAAAGGCCTTGAAACTCAATGAGGGGACGACAACTGGTCTACAGCTCTCAAGTGCTGTGATGGGGGGAAATCTCCGCGGGATGTCGATCTTTTCGATCGGTCTCTCTCCGTGGATGTCCTCCATGATTTTGTGGCGGATGTTTACCGTTTCAAAACGCTTTAACCTCGAAAAAACCAGCTCAGAGATTGTGGAGCGTCGAAAGATGTATGTGACCTTGGCGCTTGCCATCGTCCAGTCCTTGGCAGTGGCCATGTATCTGCCCTTGAAGACAGGGTTGAACCCCGGACTCGTTATTGCAGTTAATACCATGATTATGGTGGCTGGCGCTTTCTTTTTAGTTTGGCTATCAGATCTAAATGCTGCTCTGGGTCTTGGAAGTTCTGTTGTGATCATGATGGCAGGGATGGTCATGTACCTTCCAGAAGACGTGACGAAGACTCTTTCAAATATTAATAATATTCCAGAGATCGCTTATATTTTGGGTGTGATGGCTCTCTTGATTTTTGTCTTTGTTGCAGTCTTGGTGGAATATTCTAAGTATCAAATTCCTGTCAATAAATTAGGAATCCACAATAACCTAAAGAGCTATACTTTTTTAGATATCAAGCTCAATCCGGCTGGGGGAATGCCCTTCATGTATGCCATGACCTTGGTGTCGATTCCTCAGTATGCCATGCTTTTGATTTTATCGATGGATTCCAATGCCAAGTGGGCTGCTCAGCTCGCCAAGCGTTTGGTGATGGGAGACCCTATCTGGATTCTTCTATACATTCTCATGATTGCCCTGCTTTCTTTTGCTTTTGCCTTTGTCAATGTAAATGGAGAAGAAATTGCAGATAAGATGATGAAGGCTTCGGAATATATCGACCATGTCTATCCGGGAGCAGATACACGCCGCTACATCAATGGTATTGTCCTTCGCTTGACAGTTTTTGGTACCTTGTATCTGATTCTCTTTACGGCGCTTCCTTTTTCTCTCTTGCTATGGGATAAGGAGCTCTTGCGCTTGACCATGATTCCAGGGACCTTCCTCATGTTTGTCGGAATGATTTACAATATCCGAGAAGAAATTCGTGCCCTTCGCGTCAACCAACGTTATACAAGAATATTCTAGGAGTAACCATGTATTATTTTGTACCAGCCTGGTATGGAAAGGACCGCATCTGGCAGCAATCTGCTACCCCTTGGTACTGGATGCGCGAGTCCATTGAATTTGACGATACTATTAATCAAGTTCGTATTTTTCAAGAAGCAGAAATGGATCGGGTTTTATTGTTACCTCAATATAATCCCCAACTGCGTTATTTTTTACACCGCCAAGATATACTAGAGACAGATGTACTCTCCATTTTTGATGGGATCCAAGGTGTCCCGTCTGATTTGCCCATGCGCCCCCTCCAGCTTCAGGATATGGAGTGGCCTAGTGGGACTACCTTTTCCTATACTCCTTTTTTGGCCATAGCCTTTCGAAAAGGCAAATGTCTTGCCAAGATTGATATGGGAGTGGATGGGAATATCCTCTCCTTGACCCGTTATAAGGATGAGGAGATCATCTATATTGACTACTTGGATGACCGTGGCTTTCTCTCTAGCAGACTCTACTACAATGAGGGGAAACCTTATTTTCATGAGTACCTGCGTTTTGATGGGCAGTGGATTTTAAGAGAGATGTTGATCGAAGAAAATCACTCTGTCATGGTCAATGAAGCTTTCTTTCATGCCTTCAAAAAAGAAAGTTATGCCAATATTGGGGAAGTCGTCTCTGAAAAAATGAAGGAGCACTTGATGGCTTTGATTCCAGGGCAAGATCAGTTGGTCCTGGCAGCTCATCCGGCCAATCTTGCTTTTTTACAAGACACAGCAAGTGGTGTTAAGAAGGTCCTTTCTTTCTATGGGGATCGCCAGCCCTTGTCTGCAGAAAATTTCGCCTTATACTTTGATATGATTGATGCCCAGCTTTTGATTACGGACAGTGAAAAAACCAAAGAAGCGATTTCGATCTTTTCCCCTAGCTTAGCTCAAAAAACACATCGGATTACCTCTTTTGACTCTCGCCTCCGTTTGGGGTCTAGTCAGGAGCGTAAGGAATCAAAGATTTATTATTATATCAAGGAAGACGAGCTCCCAACCAAGAAGCAGCTTAAAAAAATCTTGGAAATTTTGGGAAAACATCCCTTATTTGAAGTCGTCTTTGCATTTTACAATGGGGCACCGGAACGGGTCAAAGAACTAGAACAGCAACTAGAGGAGTTGATCGCTAGTGAGCAGACCTTGAATCTAGCTCAGTCGCCAGCCCAGATAGAAGGACTTGGGGAGAACCAGATCATCGATAAGGAGTTCGTACAAGACGCACCGGATTATCGTTTTGTGGTCAAGAATTTTTCAAATGAAAATGACATTATTCAAGAGATGGAAAAAACACGCTTGATCGTAGATTTAAGTGAGGAACCTAACCTCTATACGCAGATTGCAGGGATCTCTGCGGGGATTCCACAGGTCAACCGTGTCCAAACTGAATATGTGGATCATTTAAAAAATGGTTATGTCCTGTCTAAGGGAGACAAGGAATTAGAGAAGGCTCTGACTCACTTTTTGTTGGAATTGAAGCCTTGGAATGAAGCTTTGGTCTATTCAATTGACAAAATTCAAGAATACACCGGTCAACGCTTGATCGAGAAATGGGAAGGATGGATGAAAGAACGTCATGGATAAAAAACTACAGATACCCCATATTCTCCAAATCGGATCAAGTAGCTGGCAGGATCAGGTAGAACTTCCTTCTGGACTTGGCTGGCACTTTTTTCAAGCCACTGCTCTTCCATCTCTCAAAGACTATATGCAAGAAGAGGAAATCTCTAAATTTAAAGCCATGATTTTAGAGAAGCCAGAAGATTTGTTGGCTTTAGGAGAAGACCTGACTTATTTTCAGCCTTATACTGTTTTTTATGACGAGAGCCATGGGCTAGAGGCGCCTTCTGCAGAATTGGCCCACCTCTTAACCCTTAAGCAAGCGAGACCCTGGGATTTCTCAAACAAGTATCAGTTTCTCTATGTGTTAGACCGCTTTTTATACGACAATCAATATGGGGATGCTTTTACGGTTCGTGACCTGCAGGTGAGGCCCGATTTTGCTGGTCGGCAAACGGTCTTGGGGCAACATTTCCTCAAGCTTGATGGAGCCTACGGCGAAGAGTTTACGCCGATTGCCCAGTGGGTTTACAATTATGTGTATGACGCTAGTCGCCCCATCAATTTTTGGTTAGAATACGAAAAAGATCCAAGCTGTCAGCTGCAATTGCGGATTCAATTTTACCGCTATGGAGCTCTGGGGGATTGGGTCAAGGATGCGGTCTTTTCAGAAGAAGACATGCAACAACCACTAGAATTGGATGGAGCAGAGCCTTATTACCTAGCCTTCTCGCTGGAAGCAAAAGGAGAGGGATCGCTTACGATTGGAGCCTTACACAAACGTTTGTCCCATGGTCCTTTAGGAGGGATGACGGTAGGCGCTCAGACTCTTCGGGACCACAAGCGCCAAGAGATTTTTGCTTATTTCCATCCTGGCGATATGAAGCCACCTTTAAACATCTACTTTTCTGGGTATCGTCCGGCCGAAGGATTTGAAGGATTTGGGATGATGTGTGCGATGGGCAGTCCCTTTATTCTCTTTTCTGACCCAAGACTGGAAGGTGGCTCCTTCTACATGGGATCAGAAGAGCTGGAAAATCAAATTACAGCCTTTATTGATCGGCATTTGGATCTGCTCGGGTTTGAGCCCAAAGAGATGAATTTTTCAGGTTTGTCCATGGGGACTTTTGGTGCGCTTTATTATGGGGCCCTATACTGCCCACATGCCATCCTAGTCGGAAAACCCATTGTCAACCTGGGGGATGTCGCTGCCAACCTAAAATTTAAACGTCCAGATGAGTTTGGAACGTCCTTAGATATGATGCAGTTGATCATCGGTCAAGTATCACAAGAAGGCATTGAACAGCTCAATCAACGGTTCTGGGATCGGTTTGAACAAGCAGATTTTAAGGATACAATTTTGGCACTTGCCTATATGAGAGATGATGACTACGACCAGCAGGCTTATCCAGATATTTTAGAAGCCTTGTATGAATTGCCGGTTCGTATTATCAGTACTAGCCGTGCCGGTCGCCACAACGACGCGAGTGGTCCGATCATTGAATGGTTTGCGACCCAGTACAAAGAAATCATGGAAAGAGACTTTGGAAGAAACCAATGATACAAATAAAAGAAAATGAAGCCAGACGCGTCTACTGGGGCGATACCGTTCTGGCAGATTATCTTTGGGGGTCGACCATTCAGGCGACTGCCCAAGGGAGCGTTCACTTTCAGAACCCCCTCATGCCATCTGGTCAAGTATTGAAAACATGGTATTCGCAGACAAATTTTGGCGCGACGCGTCAAATTCCTAGTCTGCCTCTGCTTAAAAGAGAGCAGGATTATGAACTGCTTATGACGATGGAAGCGACTCCCCCTCATACCGTTATGGTAGAAATTGTCTTCAAAGATCGCTTTGGAGAGGTCGTTGGCCGTCGAGTAACCGCAGAAGGTC
>ERZ773272.871-NODE-871-length-11692-cov-6.225402_pt1 | contig 11692 bp, 12 predicted proteins | sample MGYA00511891_ERZ773272 | MGnify/ENA primary metagenome ERZ773272 (study PRJEB29015, sample SAMEA2738150) | human oral metagenome | biome: human oral; feature: human-associated habitat; material: saliva | place: China | collected 2198 ...
GATGCGATTGAAGAAAACGAACGCAAGATTAGTGAGTACGAACAGTTTATGGCTGATAACCCATCTCTACTTAACTTCGCTGATAGGGGTATTGAATTACGTGGTAAGTATGATGAGACTTACGGTTATACTGATAAGGGTGAATCAGTAGCGTATAAGAACTGGTGGATTGCGAATAATCAATCTGCTGTAATGGGAACACCTGATGCATCTCAAATGGACTTCCATAACTATGGTAATGCCAACCCTAGTAAATATTATGCAGGCGTATTTACGATGTATAATAAGGATAAACTAAAAGAACTTGGTTATGAGTATTCATTAGGTGATATTGGTATTACTAATAAGACTACAATGAATGTTACTTATAAGGACAGTCGTGTATCAGAATATGATAACCAGTACGGTCATAACTATAAGTTGGTAGCACAAGGTCAAGTAGTCGATAACTTCTTACAATTCGACTTGCATAATCTTGGTACTACTGAAAGTGGTAAGACTATCTCTGCACATGTAACAGTTGGCAAGTGGCACCAGTCACGTGCAAGTGCTGTATATACTTTTAAGAAAGACGGTACTATGGGTGGTTATGAAGATGGTGCAAAGGTAACATATCAGTTCTATGACGAGGCTACAGGTCAACCGATGAACTTAGTCAGAATGTTCGGTATCGGTGATATTGAAGCAGGTGAAAACCTTGGTATTACATCTAACGATAAGGTAAGTTCTATTGTACCAATGACACCTAGTGATAAGGCTAAAGGATGGCAAGAAGGGACCCACGGCTATGCTAGAGTTCAGCAGATGGGTGAAAAGACAGCATGGACATTCGGTGATGAGCATTATGCCAATGCTAACCATGGACAAATTCCTGGTGACCCAACTACTGTTGGTAATAATAACTCAACACCTTTAGCACAGACTATTGGTATTTTTAGTGGTAATACACTAACAGCATCTTGGAGCGGTGCAGGTGGTGGTTTAGATTTAAACTCACGTAATATTTTATTCAAGGAAAAACCTGAGAAGATTACAGATGAGAATTATCCAAACCCTAAGGAACCAGACTATGAGAAGATTCCTAATGAACCAGAGTACACACCAGTACCTGATGCAATACCTGAACCTACAGCTCCAGTAGCACCTACTCTAAACACAATTACAGAGCCAGTTGCACCAGTTGCTCCAGGTGAAGCGCCAACAGAACCAGTTAAACCTGAAGATGTTGATGTGTCTAGAACTATTCATTATCATCGTGCTTATAGACTAAAACCTGTTACAACTAAGTGGGTAGATGAAGACGGCAATGAGTTAAAGACACCCGTTACTGATGACACTACTAAGGAACATGGTGATATTACAGGTTATAGTTTTGTAAGAAGTGACGAAGATGAGTTAGAAAATGTTACTCATGTATTTAAGCAACATACAACATCATGGATTGATATTGATACAGGTGAAAGTCTAAAAGACACTGTTAAGGGTATCAAGGAACATGGTGATATTGAGAAGTATTACTTTGTTGAGAGTGAAACTAAGCCTACAGGAGATGTAGTACATAAGTTTAGAGCTGTTACAACATCTTATGTAACTGAAAAAGGCGAAGAAGTATTCCCTACTGAAAAGGGCACTCATAAAGAGAAAGCTCATAAAGACTACAGTTATAAGAGAACTGAAGTTGATAAGCACGGTAATACAAAACATATTTATGTGAAGTTTAACACTGAATACATGGATGAAGACAAGAACAGAATTGCTAATCGTGAAGAAGGTGCTAAGGACCCTAAGGAAATTCCTGGTTATGAATACATTAGAAGTATTCCAGATATTGAGAATACATTAATTACTCATATTTACCGTCAAGTAACAACATCTTGGGTAGAAGAAGGTGGTAAAACACTAAAACCTACCGATAAGGGTGTTCAAGAACATGGAGAATTTAGTGGCTACACTTATATCCGCACTGAGACCAAGAGTAATGGTGATGTGGTTCATACATTCAAAAAGGTGAGCAAAGAACCTACTAATGATTATGGAATTATTGGATTTGTTGCTACATCAGTATTAAGTTTAGCTGGAATTGTTGCTCTCAAGAAGAAAAAACAATAAAAAACTGATATAAAAGATGTACAGCAGCTAAAATTGTTGTATAATAAAATTGTAATCAGTAAAGGAATCTGATTACGAGCATAAAAACACCTCTATTAACTTAAATTGGACCAGTTAAAGTCTCAATGAAAACTTAACACAAAAGCATTATTTCCATTTTGTAGGAAGAACGTAATGCAAGGGGATGAAGAGTCCCCTATGAGTATGCAGGTTAGCTTAAACACTAGTTCGATTCTAGTAGTACTCACCGAGGAAAACAATATATGACAAAAATGAGTTTAAGAGAAAAGATAACAATAGCATTTTTATTGGGTATCGCATTAAAGACAGATGCAGTAGTAATTAGTACAATTATTCTTGTTGCAATGGTCATATTTGAACACATCAAACCAGAATCTTAGAGAATTGTTGTATAATAATTTTAGGTAATTGACAGAAGATAGTTCCTTTAGAAAATTCTTTTTGATATAAAGAGCCAAGTGATTACTATTCGTCAATTAAAATAACATTCTACAAAAATTAGTTCCTTTATACTATAATGGAAAGTGAATTGAGCTGACATGATTGATTTCATGTATCGGCTCGGATAAATTACTAATCGTAGAAAAAAGAAAAAGAGTAGGACATTAAGTTCTACTCTTTATTTTGTTTTAGTATAGACCACTAATTCTTCCTATGCTGAAAACTATAATTAAGATAAATATGATTTGGAATAAGAATTCTCCAGTTCCACCTGTTTTCATACTGCTAAATCTTGTAATCCACCAACGTTTTCCTTTTACCTTAATAGGGAATGTTACTGGTGTACCACCCGTTGTAACAGTATCACCGAAGATATGAATTAAATGACCAAGAACAATACATCCTGATAACCAACTAAAATTGTGTCCAGAAGGTATTGTATAGAAAATAACTCCAGTAATTGTTACAGAGATAATTAAAATAGAAATATTACCGATAATACCTTTATTCTTGTACTTTTTAAATAATTTACTAAATAAACCTGCAAATGCTAATTGAGTACTAAATAAGATAATTGCTAAACCAATTAATGTACCAATCATGTATTCTTTATTGAATATTACAACTGTTCCTGGAATAGATGTCGCAAAGAATGTAATAACACCCAATAGAATGGCATAAGGTATTGTATGAGTAAGTTGTCTATGTGGGTCAGCATCAAGTGGTTCTGTTTTTGTTTTAGTGATACTATAGATAATACTTGATATTGTTCTCACAATCATAGATAATAAATGACCAACAGGCCACAATAGATTTACAATTGTTGATGATGGATTATCTATATCTGGTCCTAATGCTTGCCCTGCTGTTACTAGACCTCCTGCTGTTATTACTGATACAGCTGTACTATGTAAAACTGAATTAGTAATTAATGCAGGATTTAATGCTAATATTAACAGATAAAGAGCGAGACCAGACAACGCATGAGTAGGTCCCATAAAATTAATGATAAACATGTTTACATTTTTCTCCTTTTGATGTATAATATATATATCGATAAGAGGTGTAATTATGGAAAAATTATTCTTTTGGGGACATACAGAACATAGTAGTAATGTAACAAAGGCTTGTTTATCAAATTTCTATCCATGTAAATTTGAATTTAATGGTAAAACCTTTAATTTTTCAGAACAATGTTTTATGTATCAAAAGGCAATGTTATTTAATGATTTTGAAATCGCTGAACAGATATTAAACGAAACTGATGTAAGAAAGATTAAAGCATTAGGTCGTAAGGTTAAGGATTTTGATGAAAATTGGTGGAACCAACATAAAGAATGTTTTATGTTTAATGCTTGCTATGCTAAGTTTTCACAAAATGATAAATTAAAGGATTTCTTGTTAGGTACAGGTAATAGTGAAATTGTTGAGGCAAGCCCTGTTGATAATATTTGGGGCATTGGTTTCTCCTCAGATAAAGCAATGGAAAATGTTGATAAATGGGGACAAAACTTACTCGGTAAAACATTAATGAAAGTGAGAGCGGTTTTAAAATGAGTGAATTAACAGTAGAAGTATTAAAAGATTTAGCGAAGCAAGGTAAAACATTTAATATTATAACAGAAGAATGTGTACGTTTAAATGAGTTCTATATTAATTATAATGAAAACAATACAGTTCAATTTCATATCAATTCTAGAATTATTCTATATAATCACAGTGGCATACATTTTAAAATTATGTCAAAAGTTCAGAATATGTTCGAAGAAGCATATCAAGGTTTTCATTTAGAAATTGAAACATTAACAGATGACCAATGTGTCTTCATGATACGAAAGAATGACATTGAATCTTTGGAGATTTCAGAAGATTACAAACTTGTGACTGAAAAGATGTCAGAAGTTAAAAAATTGCGTAAGTTGACAGAAGAAGCACTGGATATTCAAAAAGAGTCAGCTACTCGCATTAACGACTTATTTAAGAAGTTATCAGAAGTAAAAGAGTATGCAGACAAGCTTCAACTAAAAGAAGAGAATGAAAAGAAAGTGTCAGAACAGTTAAATAATATTAACTCTGATATTAAAGAATTAGAAATTAGATTAAAGAAGGATATTCCTGAATTAGACAAACGTTTAGATATTAATAATTTTAGATAGGAGTGTAATTTATAGCAGAACAGTGCATTTCATATAGCAGACAACAAAAGGCGTTAGAAGAACTAACAGAACTCGATACTGTTGTAGAAGAAAAGAAGAAAGAACTAAAAAAGCAAGAGGAGATTAATCGCTTTAAAGAGCGGATAAAAGGTATTCAAACAACAAAAGAACAATCTATTGAAGATATTAAGCAATGGTGTGGTAATAAGACTTCTAATGAAAAGTTGCATGACATCATAGAGAAATACTTTGCTCAGATTGCTTTCTTATTTACGACAATAGTAGATACCGTGCTTCTACTTTCGGTTGGTCGTATTGATGGTATAGTAGATACAATAGCCGCAATTTTCCTATTTGTGATGATGTACATTGCAATACTCTTTGTCACAATGTTGTATCTTCACAGTTTCCTTGACTCTTTAGAGTATAAGAGTCCAAGTTTAATTAATAAGATAAAAGAAAAGACACTATCAACTGACTATATGCTTAATAGTAATGTCATTGATTGTCCTATTGAAATTAAGAAAGAACTGTTGGATAGAATTAATAATGGATTTGTGTATCTATCAGTAGGTTTTGGAAACCATCATCTCTACTATTATTCTGAAACTGGTTATACGGAAAAAGGACACTCCGAAAAAGGTTATTTTGGATATTTACCAAATGCCTTTGACAATGAGTATGATTACTTTAAAGACCAATTAACTGCATATAAGTTGTACAAGATTTCAGACATAATTACAGATAGAGGAGTGAAGCAACATGATGATGAGTAAATCACAAGCACAACAGACAAGTAGTCTATTGTTTTTAGACGAAGAAGAAAACGATTTAGAAGATGCAGAAAATATTGTAATTGATACTGCATTACCTTTTGACAAATGTTTAAATGTGGACAAACAGTGTGAAGAAGAAGAAAATACGAATAAAAAGAATAGAGAAATGTTAGAGTATCAACATAAATTAGGTAATGCAAAAACAACACTAAAAGATAGTAAAAAGCAGATAGATAATTGGTTGGGAAAAGAAATATTATTTAAATACAGACTAAATTATATGGTAATAGGAATTATTGGATTAGTAATGATAGTAACACTTATTTATTATATGCCTATCCTGACAGCAGTTGAAGTAAAAGGTAATTATTACAATTATAGTGAAACATTTTTTAATGCTACAAAATTATTTGCCAGTGGTTTTATGGTAATATTTGTAACGTTAATAACAGTTTTAGTTTTCATGTTAATTTTTGCTCAGATTTTTGTATTTAAAAGAGACTTAATTGAAAAGAAAATGTCTAGAGATAACTATTTAATTAATTCGAATGTAATTGACTGTCCTATAAAAATCAAGAGAGAGTTATTTGATAATTTAATTGAATATAAGTATTTATACATTTCATACGATAAAAAAGAGAACATTTTAAAATTTTATAACGATTATTCCAACGAATCATTGTATAAATATGACCTTAATAATAATAAAAACTTTACAGAAAGAGATTCTTTAGAGTATCAGTATTGGTATTTATGTAAGCAGTTAGAAGATAATAAATTTTACAGAATCTCTGATATAATAACTGACGAAGCAATTAAGGAGAAGAATGTTTATGAGTAAGTTAAAGATTTTTCAATATATTGGAATTTTGTTAGTAATTGTGTTTATTCCATTTAAAGCAAAGTTTCAAATTTTAGATACAATCGGTGGTTTCATTGGTTTAGGATGCTTAATTACTGGATTGTTTATTGAACGAGGAATCGATGGTGATGAGCGAGAAAAATTAACACAACTATCTCATTACGCCATAGATATGTCATTAATTAATGCATTAATGGTTTGGTATTCGTATAGTATTTTTAGCATTCTCTACATTATAGCAGCAATATTATTCTTAATAGTAGCAATATTAGCATTCATTGAATTAAAAAATGTTGATAAAGAAAATAAAATAAAGTAGGTGACATATGAAGATTGTTGATTTTAGGAAAAACGGCAATATCGTTAGATTTTATTTAGGTAAGACAATTAATGGAATCTATGGTGATGATTGGGATGATACACCTTATGAACATAACGCAGGTGAAGTGTATGACCAGTTTTATGAAAAGACTATTGATATTGCTTTCCCATTAGACACACAGGTGTTTGAGCCTTGTTATGGTTTTATTAATTCACCTTATTGTAAAAATAGTTTTATTTCAGAAGATAAAGTACCATGTATTCTTTTCGGTGAAGTTGAAAACTTATGGCAATATGAAAATTATGCAGAACTTTTAGAAAATGTACCATCACTTGATAAGATTTATTTAGGTGATGAATGGGAAGATGTTATGGCAAAGTATGGTGATAAATTTACCATACTACCAAATAAGAAGAACAACCAGTTCGGTATCTTATTTGAAAACTGTGAATACATGACTTTTGATAAAGAAGATATTGAATTAGTTGAACTAAACGAGATATACACAAATGTGCGTTTCTATAAAGATGAAACACAAATGATGAGAGTAGCAAATAATGTCCATATCGTGCTAAAGCAAAAGGCAGATGTTGAGTACCTACCATTCCTTGTTGAAAATTTAAAGACTACGACATTTAAGAGAATTTCAGATTATGGTGATATTGTAAGCATTGACTTGAATGGTGAAGAGTACTTTGTGAAATTTGATGGTATTACTTCAAATAAATACCAACATTCATTTATAGACGATAGTGGTCGTTTACATATTGTCATTTCAAAGGACGAAGAATATTTAGAAAATGCAGGACTGTAGTTTAAAATAAACCACAGTCTTTTGTTGTATAATAATAGTAGTATAAAAGGAGTTTTAAAAGTATGATAGTATTTTCTGGAATGATTGGCGTAGGAAAATCAACTTATGCAAAGAAGCTAGCAGAAGAATTGGATGTTAGATTGTTCGAAGAACCTGTAGATGACAATCCAATTCTTCCATTGTATTATAATAATATTAAGAAATGGGCTTTTGCTCTGCAGATTTTCTTTTTAAATAAACGATTCAAACTAATTAAAGAAGCATCTAAGTTGGATAATTCAGTTCTAGATAGAAGTATTTACGAAGACCAATTATTTACAAAACTAAATCATGATTTGGGTAATATTTCTAAAGAAGAGTATGACCTCTATTGTGATTTGTTAGACAATATGATGGAAGAAATAGATGGTTTAAATAAAAAGTCTCCTGATTTACTTGTTTACCTTACAGCACCTAAAGAATATATTCTAAATAATATTGTAAAACGTGGTAGAGAATTTGAACAACCGAATGAAAATAATCAATTATTAGACTACTATTCAAAATTAATTGAGGTGTATGATAAATGGTATGAAGATTATGATAAATCAAGAAAAATTAGAATTGACGTTTCCAATTATGACATCATTAACAATGAAGAGGATTGGAAAGAAGTCTTCAATATCATTATGAATCGTCAACAACCTAAATACGATTTGGTTGGAAACAAATTTCAATTAATCTATGATGATAAAATTAAAAATGTTATTGTAGATTTAGGAACATTTGACTCACCTGATGAATGCATAGAAAATATCTATCAATGGTGGAGAGATAATAATTTTGAGCCTGGATATATTAGAACTTGGTATTCAAATAATACATTAGTAATTGATTATGGTAATCATCTAGGTTTCTACGGAATAAGAGGTGTATGTGATGAGTAATAAACCAATATATGGATATATGTTAAATGGTGAATTTATTCCATTTGATAAAGATATGTATAATGGTAAAAACCTTTTCAATGCAAACGAGTCAGATAGTGTAGATATAGACTCGACTGAAGGCATGATAGATAACATAGATTTAACAAAAAACTTTTGGGAGCAATCATTATTATGTGGTGATAAGGATTTAAAAACAGCTATTAACAGTTCTAAAGCTACAAGCCAAACAGAGGCTTTAATTAGAATGTTAAAAGGTGAGAATGTGTTCTTGTCTGGTTCAGCAGGTGCAGGTAAGACCTATGTTTTAAATCGTTTTAATGATATTATGCGCTTTTTATACAATGTTAACGAACATGAGTTGGTTTTTACAGGTACAACCGGTATGGCTTCTGTATTATTACCAAATGGAAGAACAATTCATTCATGGTGTGGCTTAGGTATTGAAACGTATAAATTTCCTGAAGAACTTTTACAATATAAAAGTTTGCAGGACTTTATCAATAAAGGTCGTGAGATTGGTGGAAATATCAATCCGTTCGTATTTAAAAATATTAGAAAATGTAAAACATTAATTATTGATGAGATTTCTATGATGCCTGCTTGTTTCTTTGAAGCGTTAGACACAGAATTAAAGTGGATTCATGGTAATTCAAAACCATTTGGTGGTATTCAGTTAATAGTATGTGGTGATTTTGCACAATTACAACCAGTGCCAGATATAAAATTCGAGAAACTCGGTTATAGTTATGATTTTTGTTTCACATCAAAGGTGTGGGAAGAATGTAAGTTTAGTCTGTTATTTATGGATAGAGCTAAACGTAGTGTTGATGAGAATCTAAATTACATTTTAAATATTATTCGTAATGGTGAAAAAGAAAAATTTGGTGAAGTGTATCAAATTATAAATAATACACAACGAAAAAACACAAGAGGATGGGCGAAATTATTTCCTGTTAATCGTCAAGTAGATTCATGGAATAAGTCATGTCAAGAGAACAATAGAAGTTTATCTTATTATTTTTATCCCATCGAAAGTGGTGACGAAAAAGAACTTGCTCTATTACGTAAATCGTTAACTTTAGAAAAAGGTAAAAGACAAGTATTTAAAATTGGTGATATTGTTATGATAACAGCAAATATAAAAGAATGTAATGTTGTAAATGGTGATAAAGGTAAAATTGTTAAAATTTTTGACAATGAGATTACGATTGAATTGGATAATGGTAAACATGTAAGAATAACACCTGTTGCTATTGAAAAGAGTAGATATAACTGGATAGATGATAAAGAAAACAAAAAGATAATAAGAAGTAAACATATAATAGCATCAATCACATGTTGGCCAATTAAACTAGCTTATGCAATTTCAATTCACAAATCACAAGGACAAACATTTTCACATATTTGTTGTAATTTGGGTAACGCGTTTACAGAATCACTAGGATATGTTGCCTTTTCACGAGCAAAAACACTTGATGACCTTGTTGTCGAAAAAATCAACTATAAAACGTTAGAAATTAAACCTGAAGCAATCGAGTTTAACAATGCTTTATATGACACAGCAGTTAAAAATAGTAAAGGTTTTTATCAAAAAGCGAAAAAGTTTTTTGAGACAAATCCTGAAAAATTAAAAAGAAAAGACTTTGTTCTAAAAGATACATTTAGAGGAGAATTATTATGATTTATTTAATTGGAATAATAACATTTATTTCTATTGTATTATTATTAATTTCGTATACATTAGATAATAAAAAAATAAAACACTCTAGAACATTAAAAATATGCACTCTAGCAATCGTTATTACAACGATGATATTCACCTCATTTTATTCTATAAAAATGCATCTAGAGCGTCCTGTGTCATCAGATGAGGTTATAAAGCAGGCTAAAGAAGTATTATCGAAAGAATACCCTGATAAGATATATAATGCAGAGAATTTATCAGATGTAGAAGAGTTTACAAAAAAGTCAGCAATTGACACATTAACAACAATTTTAAATAAGATTGTTGACAATGAGAATAGTGTATCTATAAAAGATAGATATGATGCTATTGTAAAAGATAGTTCAACTTATGTAGATAACATTTCAAAAGATGTTCAAGATAGATATTATCAAGTAGATAATTTTGATACAGATGAAATGAAAGCTAATGTCTCACTAGCGTTGTTGTCAATTGCAAACTCTATATTAGGTGAAGACAAGAGTATTGAAGTAAAAACTATTAATATTGAAAATGTATATTTATCAAAAGAGACAAATACAGTAAGAATTCCTCTTGATATTTATACTAATCATTATAGTGGTTATACAATAGACATGGTGTTTATTAATGGACACTGGTATATTGATACATACTCACTAATGAATCAAGTTGATATTATTTCATATATACAGCAGATAACGAAGAAGTAGGAAAACCACTTCTTTTGTTGTATAATATCATTGTAGAGGTATAGACTTATGATACTAAAAAAGATTATTTTAGATAATTTTAGAATACATGAACATTTAGAGTTTGAACCAGCATTAAGTGGAATGACTGCTATTTCGGGTGTTAATGGTGCAGGAAAATCTACGATTGTAAATGGTTTTGCATGGTCGCTATTTGGTTCTAAATTTCAAGGATTAAAAAACAAACAATATATTAGAGATGACATAGACCCTAAGAAAAATCGAGTAGGTGTTACATCTTATATTATAGTAGGAAATTTAGAGTATAAAATTGAAAGAATTATCACTGGACCGAGTACAACATCTTGTAGAGTATATTCAAAACCTATTGATTCTGAAGATGAATTTTTAGAAGTTGCTGGACCTGCGACATCTCATTCAGAGAAATATATTAAGGAATTATTAGGTTTTACAGATAAAGAGTTTTATTCATCTTTCTTTATTCAACAAAAACAAGTTGACAGTATTGTACAAGCATCAACAAAAGATAGAGGATTAATTATTGAGAGAATGTTAGGAATTGATGTAACAACTGACTCTATTAATCAGGCGAAGCAAGATAGTAAGTTACTTCAACAGTCTTTAAATATTATTCAGCAAGGTTCTATTGAAGATATAAATAATTCGTTGGAGAATCAAAAGAAAATTGTTAAGAACATCATTACTGGAATTCAAAAGATTAAGGTTGAATATGACAAAATTACAAAAGGATTACAAGATTTAACAACAAGATATACAGAAGAAAAGATTAAGCAAGACAAAAAACAAGAGTTAGAAAACAAATTAAACTTAGTATTAAATAATATTA
>ERZ773272.876-NODE-876-length-11657-cov-21.304086_pt1 | contig 11657 bp, 13 predicted proteins | sample MGYA00511891_ERZ773272 | MGnify/ENA primary metagenome ERZ773272 (study PRJEB29015, sample SAMEA2738150) | human oral metagenome | biome: human oral; feature: human-associated habitat; material: saliva | place: China | collected 2198 ...
TATATTTGTGAGTCGCACGAATAATTGTGTAGAGACTACGTTCAGTTGGAAGTGGGATTGGCCCTGCAACTTCTGCACCTGTACGAGTAGCTGATTCTACGATTTTTGCAGCCGCTGTGTCAAGCGTACGGTGTTCGTAAGCTTTCAAACGGATACGGATTTTTTTGTTTGCCATCTTTTTCTCCTTTTCGTCTATTTAAGATAATAGGCTAGCTCCACAAGAAAACCGACGCGGTGTTGCGTGGCAATGCAACCGAGCGTGTCGCAACCTCTTGCATCAAAGCTAAGGCTGTAATTTACAGCACCATAATAGAATAACACAAAGCCCCTGCGATTGCAAGGGATTTGTTGCTGTTTTTTAATTTTTTAACATGAAAATGTTTTCTTTTTTGATAGGTCATTTATTTTAAGTGTTATTATAGAAGAAAGTTACTCTCTCTTCACCTGTTCATAACTTTCTTTTCCGTCATTGAGCTTCTCCCAAATCACCACTTGCCCACTTTTGATAGATTTTTGTACATCGATAATCCGTTGATTAGAGGAACCTCTAAACTGAAGCATGAGATTTCGCTTGCTACGATCGTATCGCCCATCGACCAGAATGTCAATCAGTGATAAGAGTTCAAGTTTATCTTGGGTCTCTAGCATCATTTCTTCCCATGTATAGCCGGTCCAAGACCAGATGTCCTTGTCTGGCAATTCCTTCCGAATGCGCTTAACGAGTGGCAAAAGAATCCCAGTATTGAGAAAAGGCTCCCCTCCCAATAAGGTCAACCCTTGAACATAGGGTTGGGCAAGGTCTGCCATAATCTGTTCTTCTAATTCTGCTGTATAGGGAATTCCAGCATTGAAAGACCAAGTCGCAACATTATAACATCCCTCGCAGTGAAACATGCAACCTGCTACATAGAGGGAGTTTCGCACACCTTCTCCATCTACAAAGTTAAAGGCCTTGTAGTCGATGATACGTCCTTTGCTGAGCTCCTCACTCTTCCACTCGCCTGGTTTTGGATTATTCATTCGCCACCCCTATCCAATAACGCTCGACTCCATCACGAACATCCTCAATGAGACCTCCATTTGCTAGAATGACTGCTCTACTAGCAGGATTATTCACGCTACAGGTCACAAGAGCCTTCTTGATGTTCTTTTCTTTAGCAACTTGCAAGCCCTGACGGAGAGTTTCTTTCGCATAACCTTTGCCTCTTTCTGACGGACGAATGGAGTAGCCAATATGACCAGCATAATTCAGTAAACCCTCATTCAGTCTCAATCGCAGATTCAAAAAACCTAGAGCATGACCTACATCATCAAATGATACAAATTGAATAGAAGGAACACGATTTTCAGGCAAATTTATTCCCATCTCTTTTTGCATATTTGTTTCCAACCATTCTTCATATACAAAGTTCTCTATATCCCAAAATCCTCCATCATGGGCTGATTGGTTCTTTTCAAACTCTGCCATCATCTCTAAAACTGTTGCTTTATCTGCTAATCTTGGTCTGCGTAGTTCCATTTTCACCTCCCACTAAGAGAAAAGCGAGAGAAATCCCTCACTTTTTCTTATTCTTATTTAAAAATTGTTCTCTGAGGTTGAGCAAGCGTTCTTTTTTGCTCACTCCACCTTTCGAATGCTTTTCATGATAACGAGTCACTTGAGCACGTCCTTTATCGTCTAATTGATATTTTCCCATACCTTGTCTTTCTAATTCATTATTTTTTGGCCCGTTACTTTGATAGTTGAACCATTCATGTGTTTGACACGCGCAGCGATTTCCTTGTGACGTCCATTTACCATAGGTCTCGCTTGAGGATTGCCAAGATAGCCACAAGTCCGTTTCACAACATCTACTGTTTTAGGGTCGCTATTGCCACAGTTTGGACAAGCAAATCCTCTCTCAGTTGGTTCAAAATCCCCTTCAAAGTCACACTTGTAGCAACGGTCAATTGGAGTATTGGTCCCTAAATAACCCACACGGTCATAAGCATAATCCCACACAGCTTCCAAGGCCTTTGGATTTTGCTGGAGGACTGGATACTCACAATAATGGATGAAACCACCTGACGCACCTGCTTCTGGATAGACTTTCTCAAAGTCCAATTTTTCAAACGGTGTTGGATTTTTACGCACATCATAGTGGAAAGAGTTGGTGTAGTATTCCTTGTCAGTAATATCTGGAATAGAACCGAACTTCTCTGTATCTAGACGACAGAAGCGATCTGTAAGACTTTCAGAAGGTGTTGAATAGATAGAAAAATGGTAGTCGTATTGATCCGACCATTCTTCCACACGGCGTTTCATATCACGAATGATGTTTAGCGTGAATTCCTTTGCTTCTGGATTACTCTCCCAGCTGTTACCAAAGAAAACAGTTGCTACTTCATAGAGTCCGATATAGCCTAGTGAAATCGTTGCACGGCGATTTTTGAAAAGCTCATTAACACTCTCTTCTTTACCAAGACGTCGTCCGAAAGCACCGTATTGGTAAAGTATTGGTGCATTGGCTGGTGTAGCCTCCTTGGTACGCTCAACACGGTAAACAAGAGCATCCTCTGCGATATTCATGCGCTCGTTGAAGATTTCCCAAAACTTGTTCATATCCCCTTCTGACTCGAGGGCGATCCGAGGCAAATTAACCGTCACAACGCCTAGGTTCATCCTTCCTGAATTGACCTCGATGCCATTTTCATCTTTCCACCCTTGAAGAAATGAACGACAACCCATAGGAATCTTGAAGGAGCCCGTTAACTCGATAATTTTATCATAAGATAAGACATCTGGATACATCCGCTTGGTTGCACACTCAAGAGCCAGCTCTTTGATATCGTAGTTAGGCGAACCTTCCTCTAAATTGAGCCCTCTTTTAAGAGTAAAAATTAGTTTAGGGAAGATAGCTGTGCGATGTTCTGAACCAAGACCCTTGATACGAATGGTCAAGATAGCCTTTTGAATTTCCCGTTCAAAACGATTTGTTCCTAAACCAAAACCTAACGAAGTAAAAGGTGTTTGCCCATTTGAAGTAAATAAAGTATTGATTTCATACTCAAGAGATTGCATAGCATCATAGATGTCTTTTTGTGTTTTTTTCCAAGCAAAATCTTCTCGTTTTTCCGGCAAGACCCACTCTTCAGCATCTTTAAGATGTTTTTGGTAATTCTTCTCTGCGTAAGGGGCTAAAACTTCATCAATCCTATTAGCTGAACATCCTCCGTACTGACTAGATGCAACGTTAGCGATGATTTGCGAAATTTGCGCTGTCGCAGTCTGGATAGACTTAGGACACTCCACCTCAGCATTCCCAATCTTAAAACCATTTTCCAACATACCCTTAAAATCAATCAAACAACAGTTGGTCATAGGTGTATAAGGGCTGTAATCCAAGTCGTGATAGTGGATTTCCCCTTTTTGATGAGCATTGGCCACGTGCTGAGGAAGCATTTGCAACCCGATTGATTTCCCAACAATTCCTGCTGTCAAATCACGTTGAGTATTAAAAACATCGCTATCTTTATTTGCATTTTCATTAACAACTGACTGGTCTTTATTTAGAAGTTTGTGGATACTAAAATTAATATCTGTTGCTTTTGAACGCTCAAAATCCCTTTGAGTCCGATACGTGATGTACTCTTCAGCCAAAGCATATTCTTTGGCTTCAAGTAGTTCATGTTCTACGATATTTTGAATCTCATAAATCTTCACACCTTGAGGGAAACGGTTATGAATTTCTGTAACAATTCGCTCTAATAGAGCATTTAGGCGCTTTTCAACCAAGGGCGTCACATCCATGACCTTGTTGGCCGCCTTGTGGAGAGCCTTGTCAATCTTATCAACATCAAACACAACTCGTCTACCATCACGCTTTTCAACAAATAGGGTTGGCAAGGGGGTAATTTTTTCTTCAAATGCAATCATATACATTCTCTTTTCTAAATTGTTCTTTCTAGAAAGTATTATACCACTCTAAAAAGAAAAATCAATATCTTGTGTTAAAAATCGTAAAATTTTTAAAATTACACAAGATATTGATTTTTTATTTTAATTTATAAACTTTGAAATTCGGTAAATCTGTCTTTTCAACTTGATAATTTTCCTTCAAAAGAGCTTCAACTTCAGACCAAAGGGATACCTTGTCATTAACAATAATCATCTTTGGTTGATTGTCTTTAAGGTCATTTATCAGGATATTCTTATTCTCTGTAGTAGCCGTATAGAGAACTGGCGAAGGGAAAATTGAACCAGCCAGTCTTTGGCTTTCTTTGTAAACCTGAACATTTTGATCCCATATATAGATTCGATCTTCTTCCCCAGTCTCTTGCCTTATCCTATCAACTACTCGGTGTTGTTCGTTATAACTATCTGCACGTAAAACAAAACGATTTACAAAAGGAAAGCTAATAAGATAAGCAACAACTAAAATCGGTAAATAAAGACTTCCTTTCATAAATTTTTTCCATAAAGAAGGAATCCCTTCTCTCCTTCTGCTACCTACTCTTTTCCCTGAATCCTTCACTTGAATAGTAGCTATCAAAAGAAGAACCAAGAAAGGAAGAGAAACAATCAGACGTGAAGCTTCTAAAGGTTCTTGAGAAAAAATAATCAAAAATAGCGATAACAAGAAAACAAAGCAAGCCGGGATAGAAATAGCATGTAGCTTACCTACTTTGGACTGGGTAAACCCAAGAAAAATCAGTAAAAATCCTCCTAATCCTAAAGTTATTAGGCCATAAAATAAAGTATTGTCTAGTAACTGCGAATTCGTAAAAATACGGATGGAATCAATCGGATATAACATACTACTTAAAGCCTTTTCAACACCACCTGAAATAAGGACAAGGTAGGCTAATGGATAAAAAGCAAGAGAGAAACCTAGAGCAGAGGCAAAAAATTGATAAACTCCATTCAAAAATCGTCCATTCTTAATATTAAATATAATCAAACCTATAGCGATTGCTATAATAAATAGGGAAGTTGTTAGGGAATCTATGAAGAAAGATATGCCAAATAGGATTCCAAGACTTAAAAATCCTTTATCATGGTTGGGATGCGACAGATAGTTTGCTATTAAGTAAAAACCAGCAAACAAGAATGGCATAGCTAAGATACTAGCATAACCTCCACCAAAACCAAGACCAGAAACTAAAATATAAAATATGATTAATAGTTGTTTAGCTTGTTCGCTTGCCCCTGTCAAATGGCTCGTTGACCGATATAGAAAATAACCACTGCCCAGAAAAGCAAACCATTCTACCAAAGCAAAAAGGACACTTCCCTTTGTGATATAAAGCAATAAGTAATAAAGAAAACCTCGACTAGCATAATAGTTACTATAAAGATCCCCGACCTTATGAAGAGCCCAACCTATATACAAATCTTGAGCCTGAGAAGAACTTACCATATCTAGTAATAACGGAAGTACGGAAGAAAAAATCGTAGCCATTATGCTTCCAATGATTAATTCTAAAAAGGGAATAGACATCTCTTGCTCATTTTCTAAATGAGATTTAATATCCCTAACAACTTTATTTTCATCTATCGCTTCAGATACTTTTTCTATTCTCCCATATACTACCATATCATTTCTCCTATTCAATTTATCTGTCTTAGTATATCAAAAAGACCGAGAATTGTCAGCTTGTGATGGCTCTTTAAATGATTTTTTACATAGTTTAGCAAAAGTTTCGATCTCCCGAAATCGGTGAAAATGAGTCTGTTTAAATGCAATGATATAGTTTAATTCTTCCTTAGTTAGCATACTTCCTCCCCTCTATCTTTATCTATTCGTAAAATACAAAAAAATAGGACCTTAGTCATGTCCTAAGGTCTAGATTTCTTATATAAATACCTATTCAAGAAGCTACAGAATAGGTGCGAGTAACTGAGCAATTTCCTTAATCAGTTTTTGATACCAACTATTTTTTATTGTTTGAAGGAAAATTTCTTGTGATATCGAAAAAATCTCCTCAAAATCTTCTTGAATTTCTGCGATTGATTCTGTCTTATACAACAAAACTGCATTTTCATAGTGATGAAGCAAGCTTCGGTAATCTAAATTAATCGTACCAACTGATGCAAAATCACTATCGACTAACATTTGCTTACTATGTATGAAACCTGGACTATACTCAAAAATTCTAACTCCTGCCAATAATAAATCTGGATAGGCTCCCCTTGTGATTAGCTGAATTAATTTTTTATCAGGAATAAAAGGTGTCACAATACGCACATCAACGCCCCTCATTGCCGCATTTTTTATGCTTTCCGTCAAATCATAGTCGATGATCAAGTAAGGTGTTGTTATATAAATAGAATCGGTAGCCTGATTAATCAAACTTTGATATACCTTTTTCCCTACCTGGGTACGAAAAATAGGTTTCGGCCCACTACCATAAGGGATACAAAGACCCTGACCAGAACGAGATTGGTTTTCCAAATGATATTGATCAAAATCACTGATTTCTCCTCTATTGATGTACCAAGTCATCAAAAAGAGACGCGTTAAAGCTTTAACCCCAGGACCATCTATACGAATTCCACTATCTTTCCAGTAGCCAAAACGTTCTACATGATTAATATACTCATCGGCTAGATTAATTCCTCCTGTATAGGCTACTTGACCGTCTATCACAAGAATTTTCCTATGATCTCTATTATTATAGGCTACAGTCAGACGAGGAATTACCTTGTTAAACTTGTGAGCTTCAATCCCTCTACCACGAAGTTGGATCGTGTAATCAACAGGTAAAGTAGCCATACAGCCAATATCATCATATAGCATCTTCACTTCCACACCCTGAGCTGCCTTTTGCTCTAGTATGTCTAACATACTGTCCCACATCAAACCTTCTTCAACGATATAATACTCTAAGAAGATAAATTTCTCAGCTTTCTTGAGGTCCTCTAAAATATGAAGCCACATACTTTCGCCAGAAGAAAAAAATTTCGAATCTGTTTGATCGTAAACATCGGCATTCATATCCATACTCAACAGAGACTTAATAACCCCATAAGCCGACTTGTCATCTGCCTTCAAGTTTTGACGGAGTTCTTTACTATTTTCCTCTCGATAATGCATAGAACCCAACTTATCTAACTGCTTGATTTCCTTTTTAGAAAGTCTCCTTTCACCAAACATCAGATACAGCAAGGGACCTATTACAGGTACAAAAGTAACAACCAGCCACATCACTTTACTATCAGGTGCCATTGAACGATTAACAATGGATACAACAGTAGCTGTTGTCATGAAAATCAATAAAAACACCCACAATATAGGAGCTATTTTCCCCAAATAAAGAAAGAGACCAAACACCACAGAAAGTTCAAGTAGCATAATCGAAATACTAAAGCCATACTTGGACATCAATAATTGAAATTTCCTATACTTCATATCTCCTCCTTCATTATTTACAGTTCCAAAAAAGTAATTGATACTAGTATAACTCAGGTACTCGATAGAAGGCAAGTATTTCTATTATTTTTATGAATAAATCAAAAGAGACTGTTACATTCAGCCTCTTCTTTTTATTCAGATTTAACCAAAACCTCAAAAAATGCATATGTCTAGCTTTAATAATCGTTCGTTTAGCATTCATTTCATCAGCGCTACATATAAGCTTCTCAAACATCCATTCCTACTATAGATACAGTAGCAAATCTATCTGTTTTGAGTTTAGTGATTAGCTATTCTACTGCAAATTTATGGCTAGATTTTTTCTCTAAAAAATAGGTTCTTTCGTACAATAGTCGAAAAATAGAATTCAATTGCTATGCTGACTGTCAAGCAAGTAACTTCGGACTTCTGATATAAAATAGAGAGAACCAGTTACAAAAAGCAAATCTTGCTTACAAATCTGTTCTTCAAATTCCCTAATAAAATCACTATAAGAAGGAATCAAATCGTATCCCATCACATCATGGTTTCTCAAGGAACCTTGATAGTCAAAGCCAGTTACCTTGAGCTCCACTTGAGGCAACTGTTGAGACAGATAGTCTAGCATCCCTTGGTAATCCTTGCGCTTTAGTGCTCCAAAAAGGATTTGAGTCCGATAGCCTTCCCGCTCTTTTTCTTTAATAAACTCTACTAGGCGAATCAGGGCATGCAAATTATGAGCTCCATCTAAGTAAATCTGAGGACGAATACGTTCCAAACGACCAGCCCAGTGGGTCTGCTCCAAGGCTTTTCTTATACACTGTTCATCAATTGCTTCATTCCTTGCTGCCATAAAAAGTAAAAAGGTTTCAATAGCCAAAGCCGCATTTTCCTGCTGATAGACTCCTTCTAATCCTATCTTCACTTTTGAAAGATCTAGTAAAGGACTTGAAAAATCCCCAGCCTTCATCGAAAAATCATGTCCATACTGGTAAAGTTCAACAGCTTTCGTTTCTGCAGTTTTTTGACAAACAAGTTGAGCTTCTGGAGCTAACTTTGCAATCACAGCCTTCTTACTCGCTTTAAAGATCCCAGCCTTCTGTTCTGCAATTACTTCCAGATTATCACCTAAAGTTTCTTGATGATCTAAGCCAATTGAAGTAATGACTGCAATTTCTCCTGTTACCACATTAGTAGTATCAAGTAAACCACCGATTCCCACTTCTAGTAAAACCAGATCCACCTCTTGCTCCCGAAAATAGAGTAGCCCGATCAAGGTTAGCAACTCAAAAAAAGACAGCTGATCATGGGTTTTTAAAAGACTCTTTTCCATTTCCTTGATCTGGTCTGCCAAACGGATAAAATCTACATCATCTATCGGTTGACCATTGAGACAGATTCGGTCATGAATACTAACTATATGAGGAGAGGTAAAGGTACCTACTTTTTTACCATGACTCCTAAACAACTCTCTCATAAAAGCGATGGTTGATCCTTTCCCATTCGTCCCTGTCACGTGAATAATAGGATAGGATTTTTCAGGATTTTTCAATAAATTCACTGCTTGCTGCATTCGACCCAAACCTGATCTAAAATTCAATCCAATCCGACTATGTAGCCATTCTTCCACTTCAAACATATATATCTCCTTAATAAAAAAGGCAATAGAACAGAAACCGATAGATACTGTCTAAATTTCATAGTCTTATGTCCTCAAGGTTTCAACAATCTAATAGATTGTTGAAAATTACAAATAGAAAAAGTGAATTGTTCACAAAAAGAACTTTTTGGAGTCTAAAAGACTAACTGAAAGACCTAGCAGCTACCGCATCTAAGTTTCATTGCTAATAAAAAGCGAGGTTAGGATTTTCCCCCAACCTCTTACTTGCTTATCTAGAACCTAGCTAGATTTAAATTCCAACTCTCTCCAATTTGTGGGAATTGGACTGATACAATCTCCCAGACTGCCTGCTCCTTCTTATTTCTAAAAGCAGGACTAAGCACGTCCACTGGACGTTCCAACTCTTCTAATTTCTAGGAGTCGGGGTAAAAACATCCCCCGAACTTACTGACGGTTTTTATTTTTAGCGTCAGGCTAAAAACGTCCACTGGACGTTCCAACTCTTCCAATTTCTAGGAGTTGGGGTGATACAGTCTCCCAGACTGCCTGCTCCTTCTTATTTCTAAAAGCAGGACTAAAAACGTCCACTGGACGTTTTTACTCCTCCATAAAGCTGTTGAAGACTTCTTCAATCATATTCCATTCGTCTTCTGAGTCTTCTGGGATTGGTTGTAATTCGCCCTCTGTTCCATCTTCGTTTTCGATGAATGAGTATGCTTGAATTTCAACTTGTCCATCTTCATCTTCTTCTGCATTAACTGGTACTAAGAGAACATAGTTTTTACCAAATTCTTCTTTTCCATCAATCGTCAAAAGAATTTCAAACAAGGTTTCGTTCCCTTGTTCATCTACTAGTGTAATAAGTTCACGTTCTTCGTGGTCATGGTTATGATCGTGTGACATAGCCTCTCCTTTGTATTAAAATTTTCTATCTAAATAATTTTGTAAAATCAGCTGAGCAGCTAACTTATCAATAACTTTCTTACGCTTATTACGGCTGATATCTGCTTGTTCAATCAACATCCGTTCTGCAGCAACTGTAGTTAAGCGCTCATCTTGGTAGTCTACGGGTAAATCAAAAAGCTCTTCTAACTTAGCTCCGTATGCTTGACTCGCCTCTACACGAGGACCACTTGTATTGTTCATGTTCTTAGGCAAGCCCACTACAAAACGGTCAACTTTATAGCTTTCAACTAATTCCTTGATACGATCAAAACCAAATTGGCCTTGTTCTTCATTAATTTGAATAATTTCAAGCCCTTGGGCCGTAAATCCTAGTGGATCGCTAATCGCTACCCCCACCGTTTTTGAACCGACGTCCAATCCCATAATTCTCATAGGTTATAGATCGACTCCTTGTCCTTTGAGGTAGTAGCGAACCAATTCCTCAACAATTTCGTCACGCTCATATTTACGGATTTGATTTCGCGCATTATTATAACGAGGTACGTAGGCAGGGTCTCCACTCAATACGTATCCTACAATTTGATTAATTGGGTTGTAGCCCTTATCATTCAAAGAAGCATAGACATCCGTTAAAGTTTCACTAATTTCTTTTTTATTGGAATCATCTAGTTTAAAACGTACTGTTTCTTCAGTAAATCCCATTCTAACACCCTCTTTCACTAGAATATTACTATTATAGCATAATTCCTTACGTTCTACAAATAAGTCAGCCTATTTATTTGGATTTTCTAACTTTCTGTCGCTCCATTTGCCAATCTATCCGAAATATATTTCGCCGGTTCATTTTTAAGTAAATTTTCCAAACCAATATTTTTTAGAAACTCTAGCTGAGAGGCCTTCTTCATATCTAAAACTTGAAAATCATAGCTAGTTGTCGTTTGTAATTCAGTTTCGTTTAATAACTTAGTCTCCAAGCTAAAGCCTGTTAATTTACGAGCCTCTATAATGGATTCATCCTTTTCTTCAGCCTCAAGAAGGGCTTTTTGAGTTTCTTCTACACCATGTTGATTTATATAAGCCTTCAACTCGTCAGAAACTGGACGCTTTTGTTGAATAGTTAAACTCAAAAAATTCTTATCTTTATACGTTATAATTTGTATTTGCTGACTACCATCCTCTGCCTTAGGGAAGACTAATGTTTTAGTAACAACTGTATTTTTCTCTGCGTTTTCTATAACTGGCAAGACTGATTCAATCTTGTCCTTTTCTGTTTTTGTAGGTGTGCCATTCTCTTTTTTCTGTCCACATCCAACTAGGACAAAGAGAAGAACTAGACTAGCAAGCATTATTTTCTTCATTTCTTTCTTCTTTCTTCTTTCTTTTTTAAAATTTAAATAGAACAAGGCTAGGAATCACTCCCAGCCTTGATATTTATAGAGCAGCACGCAGACGTGCTTCTGCATTTTCTACATTACGAACAGAACGTGGTAAGAAGGCCCGAATATCATCTTCTTTATAACCGACTTGTAAACGTTTCTCATCAACGAGAATGGGACTCTTTAAAATCCGTGGTGTTTCCATGATTAAATTAAGTACTTCATTAACACTCAAATCTTCAATATCAACTCCAAGGGCTTTAGCATAGCGATTTTTTGACGATACGATGCTAGCGATTCCATTATCTGTTTTTGTAAGAATATCTAGTAATTCTTCTCTCGTAATTCCTTCTTTACCAAGGTTTTGTTCTTTATAACTTA
>ERZ773272.877-NODE-877-length-11647-cov-25.344893_pt1 | contig 11647 bp, 20 predicted proteins | sample MGYA00511891_ERZ773272 | MGnify/ENA primary metagenome ERZ773272 (study PRJEB29015, sample SAMEA2738150) | human oral metagenome | biome: human oral; feature: human-associated habitat; material: saliva | place: China | collected 2198 ...
ATTTATATTTATATTAATAATTATATCATACAAATATTGATAAATCAATATTTTTTTATAATAAAAGTTATTGATTAACGAGTACCAAAGTAAATAACAGGGTTAGAGAAATTTAACCCTGTTTTATGATAGGTACTTAAATTAAGCAGTTTTTGGACGTGCTTAGGTCAATTTTAAAATTCTACTCGGATGGCGGGGTGAGACCCCATAATAATAAAGAGCAGTTTATGGACATACTCAGGTCTAACATTGTTTAGTATAACATATTTTGTTTAAATTGTCAAGTATAAATTAAGCTTCAACAAATGGGTCAACTGGAGCGAATGCTTCATCTAGTACGTCTTCAGGTACGTCCATGATAGCTTCGTCAGCTGAAGCAGGTGTTGCAATTTTTTTGCTGTGGTTTAAGTGGAAGCGTGAAGCAACTAATTCAACACGGCGTTGTTGTTTACCGTCTTTATCAGTGTAAACATTGTCACGTAAGCGACCTTCAATAGTGATTTGGTTACCTTTTTTAAGGACTTTTAATTGATCTTCAGAAGCTAAGAAGTAAGTGAAGTCAAAGTATTCAGTAGTTTGTTTACCGTTAACGTAAGAATTGTTAGCTAGTGGGATAGTACAAACTTTGTGACCAGACTTAGTAGCACGAAGCTCTACGTCTCTAGTGATATTTCCAGTAAAAGTAATAGTGTTTAACATAAATTAAGTACCTCATTTCGTAATTTTTATTATTTTATTTTTTGAATAGTTTAGGGACATGTTCAGGTCAATGTTTTTTAATATTTTTTTTCAAAAATGAAAGGGTGTTAGGTGCTAACCTAACGAAAGGTAGGCTGAAGGCGTACCGTTAGCAAATTCGTAGAATTTGCGATTAGGGTGAGAAGAAAACTAAAATTTTAAAGAAAAATTTCAGCGAATAAATAACCTGCACCAAAGGCAAGGATAGTAGAGATAATGATTTGTATTAATAAATCAGCGTCATTTTTTTTCATAAAAACCTCTATTAGTAATTTATTTTATAGTTTTTACGTGAATAAGCACGACCATTTTTAGTTTTAGACGCACCAGATTTTTTCATTTTAAGGTAGTCTTGTAATTCATCTTTAGACATTTTGTATTTATAAGATGCTTTAACTTTAATTTTCATTTTTTTACCCTCCATGAGAAACCTCAATATTTTTTAATAATTTTTTCAAAATTATAAGGGTGTTAGGTGCTAACCTAACGAAAGGGGAGCTAAAGGCGTACCGTTAGCGAATTCGTAGAATTTGCGTTAAGGGTGTTTAAATTAAAAAAATAGATTTTGGATTTTTGAAGATTCTTCCATAACGATTTTAGAGTAATCGATATCTATGATGTTGTTATTATCATCACGATAAATCCAAAGAGTATGGTTAGATAAAGAAAAGTCGTAGTTTTCAGTATAAACATTAAAAGAAATTCCCTTTTTAGAATTAAAGTACTCTTTTAAAGCAAACGGAATTTTTTGACCTATTTTAACATTATGAAGTTCAAGTAAATAAAAGCTAGATATTTTACTGATGTAGTCTACTTGGTAGTTTTTAAAATCAATAAAATCTGTTAAGAAGCGTTCTATAGCTTTATCTTGAATATTTGAACTAAGTTTAGATTCAATAGGTTTAGTAAGCTCGTGTAATGACTGATATGAATTCATAATATAAGAAGCACGTTCTTTGAACGTATTTTCAGATAAGTACATATGAACCTCCTTAATATTTTAAAAGATGTGATAATTTACTATTAGCGATTATTTCAGGATGTATTTTAAGTTTCCAAAGTAAAAGAATGGCATTATCTGATAGATAATTAAGTTCTTCTACGTGATTTTCGTAAATAGCGATAAGTTCAGTTTTAGAAACGTTAAACTTTTTATGGAGTTCGTGTTTATATATAGGTACTTCATAAGCTATTTGAAAACGTGGTAGTGTAACAGAGTGTGAGTAGTCTTTGTGAATATTGTAATAATTAAGTTCTAACTCATTATAAATTTTTTTATTAAGACGATAACAACGTACAGGTACGTTTGTTGGGAAAGGAATATCCTTAATTTTAGAATAGACCTCGACTGCATGCGAGTTATGATTAGCATGAAATGGTAGAATAATATACATATAAAAAACTCCTTTAAAAGGGGTAAAATAACCCCTTAAGTTAAGGGGTTATTAGAACATATCGATTACTTCTAACTCAGTTTCTTGAGTAGTTTCATCGACATTAGATATTTCAACTGTTGGATATAAGTTGTTAGCTATAGCATATTCATCAATAGCTTCACCAGCTAATTTATCAGCAACTTCGTTAAACATGTTACCAGAATGACCTTTAACGTGTATAAAGTTAATGATTAAACCTTTTTCATTACGTACACGATTAATGTAGTTAGCATATTTTTGTGTTTCAGGTTTTTTAGCTTTCCAAGTTTTATTTGCCCAGTGAGCACTTCCTTCAAGGTCGTGGTAAATATTAACTTCAGAAACGTTGTTTTGTAAAGCGTAAGCAACTGCCCCATATACAGCGTTTAATTCACCAGTAACATTCCAAGAATGAGTACCCGCTTCATATTCTTTTGCAACTTTACGTTCAACAGTAGAACCGTCAACGTTAACAACTACGTAAGCAGAACCGATTAATTGGTGTTCGTTAATAGTTTTAAAAGAACCGTCAACATAGATAGCGATTTTGTTTTCCATAATTTTAAGTACCTCACTTTAATATATTTTAAAAATTTTTCAAAAATGAAAGGGTGTTAGGTGCTAACCTAACGAAAGGGGAGCTAAAGGCGTACCGTTAGCAAAACCGTAGGTTTTGCGATAGGGGGTTGATAAAATTAGTTTTTAGAACAGTCTTCAATTAATTTATAGACTTCATCTAATGTCATGTCCGCTTCAACTGGAAATGGTACGCCAGTTAAACATATTTTAGTATATAGTTCATCTCTGGTATGTCTTTTTAATTCAACCATTAAAGCTATGTGATCAACATTAATCATTTCGTCATCTTTTATTTTAATAAATTTAGCCATTTTTATTTCTCCTTTTTGTTTAATTTTTCGTTTATATCATCTAGGTTATCTTTTTCATAAATTAGACCGTTATATTTTTTAGTTAAGCGAAGTACTTCATCGTAGGTTTGTTGTCTTCGTGATGTCATGTAGAGTAAACTACATATGAACGAGATTAAAAAATCAGATTTTTCATAGGTTTGATTAAAAGAAAAACAATAAAGGAGTTGTAATGATAAAACAACTCCAAGAAATTTAAATAGATTTGAGAAGTAAACTTTTAAGAAAATAGTTTTGTTAAGCATTTTAGGTTCTCCTTTTTATATTACCTATAGCAATACTCATGTGTATCGAAGATTATTTTTTTAACAATAAATTCATCATTGACTATAATCTCTATAAAGTTTTCAAAAGTATCATATGCATATAATTGTTTAGATTGAAAAATGATATATGAGTTTTTGTACTTATTTGACCACCAAGTATCTTTATCATTTAACGTTAAAATATTTTGGTTTAGTTTATCACCAACTTTAACATTTATTAAATTTGATTTTAATAAAGTTTCTACTTGTTTATTGAAATTAATAACATAATCTTTAGAATCAAATAAATCATTAATAAATACTTTTACCGTATCGTCATTAGTTATTGATAACAAGTATTTTTTAGCTTCTTGTTCAGTAGCATTTAAGTCTTCAAGTTGTTGGTTATAAAGTTTTAAAATTTCTTGTTGTTTTGACATTGTTTTTCTCCTTTATTTTAATAATTAGTTGGGAATAAATAAGTTAAACAAATATCCGCTTCAGAATTATTATCACTGACGTTATCGTATTCAGTAATATGAATATACGGAAAACGCATAGTAGGGTGAATTTTTAATAATTCATCAACTAATTCTTTCAAACAGACATATTCTGAATTATCAACATAAATTGGTTCAAGATTATATGCCCATTTACCACTAGATTTATATGAACTACATATTAATTTACGGATATTTGGATTAGTTAAATAAGATTTATCATTTTTAATAATTTCAGATTTTTGTAAATAAGTTAGATTAGACATATTTTTCTCCTTTATTTTTGTACGATAATTCCGTATAGTTGATTATTAATAACTCTTAAAGTTAGTTTTAATGTGATGTTTTTCGTTGATTCGTTGAATAAACTTTTATTATATTCAAGGAAAGTAAATTCATAATATTCATCGAAATCAGTTGAGTAATTAATCGGGTCAAGTTTAGCTTGTTTAATAACATCGCTAAACCATGAAATATCTTTAATATGACACCCAAGTTCAGCATTTTGAAGGTGATTAATAAGAGTAACAAATAATTTCAAGTAAGAATTTTTATTGGGTATGTAGAAATTATTATTCCAATAAAGATCAATAAACGTTGAACGGAATTTGTCTAATGTAGTGTTCTTGATTTCAATAGAGTTAACGAATTGATAGATTTCATGTTCAAGTTTTTGTTGTTCGTTCAAACGACTAAGAAAATCGTGAGTTTGGTGAGTTGTAGATAGTTTTATTGTGTTATTCATTTTAATTACCTCCTGTGTAGATTTTTAAATAATTTGTAGATATTAAACAGTTGGAAGAATTTAGCTAATAATTTAAAGTTAGTTATGTAAAGAATTCTTCCAACAAAGTATTTAAAAAAGCGTTTTAAGTAAATGTTTAATAATTTTTTCATGATTGTTATTTTTTATCATTTAAGTATTTGTTTCTAATATTGTTAATTCTAGCTTCAATTTGCTCATTTTCTTGTTCAAGAGGTAAACGTTCTTGTCTAATTTCTTCGATTTCTTTTTTTAATTTGTCTTGTTCTTTTTTGTTTTCAAAAAGATCACTAAATAATTTTGCTTGAAAATTAACAACGTAGAAAAATGAAAATATCAGAATTGAACCAGAAAGTAATACGGCAATAATATCATAAATTGATTTCATGATTAAATCTCCTTTATTTAAATTTATCAGGGAAATGAATTTTTTGTTGTTCCTTGATATAGTCATGGTTTGTAACATCTTTAATAGAACGAGTGAAAGAATCGATTCTAGCGATTTCTTCATCGAGTCTTTTACTTTCTTCTTCGATTTCTTGTCTTGTTTTTTTAGTTGTTTTAGAAGATTTAGTTGTTGAAGATTTTTTTTTCTTTTCTTCCCAGCGTTCTATATATTCAATAAGAAATAAAAAAAATATAGGACAAGCAAGAAATATAGTAACAATACCTAAACCAATTTGTTTAATTATTTCAATAAATGTTTCCATAAGTAATCACCTCTAAATAGTTATTTCAATAGGAGTACCAATAACTTGATACTTATTATTAATTTCAACTGAGAATATTTTTGAGTCTTCTTCGATTGAATTAACTTGTTGTAATTTATCAAGTGAAGTAAATAAAGTATAGTCTTCACGATAAAGGTCTTCAGTAGGATGTTGGATGAAGTAATAAGTAGTAGTCATGTTAGAGTTCTCCTTTTAATTTAATTAATTGGCGTGAATTTAATTCATTTTTTAACAGAATATGTTGCGGTAACTACCCAAACATATTATTAAATTAATATTTTCAAGTATAAGGGTATTAGGGACACCTAACTTGGTCGCATACGAAGATGCGACCTTGAGCAATTCGTAGAATTGCGGTGAAGAGGGAAACAGTTCAAAAAACATTGTTATATTAACTCTTTTAAGATAACTATATTTGTAGACGTTAGTCGAATTGATTATTGGTGAATTTTAATTTAAGAAATTGCGTCAAAGGTTTTAAATTAAATTTACCCGAATTAGACGTTTTTGATACCCTCTGAGAGCTTTCAAAGAATTTCTAGGGTAACTATACTCGAAACGGATCTAAAACGATTCTAGGGGTAAATAAACGTGTCATTTTTATTTTGGATTTTGAGTGCATGGTGAATTGTTGGGTGAATGAGTTAAGAAAATGTTAAAATAGCAACGTTTTTAATGAGTTTTTTTTGTAGGTTTTGGTGGACTTATTAGAAGAAGATCGGTTGATTTGAGAAGTAGTTTGGAAGTTTTGAGAAGGAAATTGGAAGAATTGTTATTATGAACGAATGATTTAAACTCACGTTCGGAAGTTTTAAATTGGTGAACGAATGGTTTGAATTCACGTTCGGACGAATCTATTTGAAGAACGGAAGAATCTATTTGGTGAACGAATGGTTTAAATTCAAGTTCGGAAGAATTAAATTGGTAAACGAATGATTTAAATTGACGTTCGGAAGTTTTAAATTGAAGTTCGGAAGTTTTAAATCGGTGAACGCATGAGTTAAATTCATGTTCGGAAGTTTTGTGAAGGGAATCGGTTATTTGAAGCCGTTTCTTTTTTGTCATTTTAAGAATTATTTAATTAAATAAACTGGGAAAAGGTTTTAAAAATGGTTTTTATTAGGGTTTTTAATTGGGGAAAGTTATTGAAATGGTTTTAGGGTGAGATTTTCGTTACGCCCGAAAGCTTTAATTGAAGTTAAAAGAACAATATTTACTGGGTCTTTTAAGTTGTTTTTAGGGTTTTAATGTTTTAAGAATGGATTCATTGAAAATAGAGATCAAATATTTTCTTGAATGAAGTCAATAGATGCTTAAGTAGCGTTATAGCGTGAAGGGATTCTATTGGAAATAGAAGTACAAAACACTTAGAAGGGATTAAATCGGTGATAATGCTCAGTAGATTTGTGCAGCTAATCTATTAGTGTTAGAAGGTGAGTATAGGGTGAAGAAAGCCTGTCGAAGCTTATGAACAACATATTATACAGGAAGTAGGATTAGTTCGTCAAAATATACATTAGTATGTTAAGAAATTTTTTTAAGAAATTTTTAATAAAAATACTTATTGTAGGTTGTTTGGTTATAAGAATACTGTGTAGATTTAATTTTATTAATAATACCTTGTAATTTTAATTTTTTAAATAAAATACCGAAGGTAATGAATTTTTAAAAATAATATACACGAAGTGTTATTTTTAAGTTAAATTACCAGCGTAGCTACTTAATTTAATTAGTTCGGAGAAGTTTTTCTGGAAACTTCTGTATATTAAGACGAGTTTTTCTGGAGACTATTTTGGGGTAAAAAGTTAAGGATACCACTGTTGTGATATCCTTATTATATTAATGTTTTTATTAAGCGTCTTTAGCGACTTTTGAGATGTATTCACCAGTTACATGGTTAGTTGAAACAAGGTCTTTATCTGTTGAAACATAAGCAAAAGGAACTCCGTCATATAGTAGAATAGTTTGATATTCTGATTTTTGTTTGTAAATTTCCATAGTCACTTTTGATTTATCTTTTACTTCAATCGTATCATTAATCTTAGGTAATGTAGATTTTAGTGTTTTAAGTATTTTTAAAGCTGTTTCATCATCTGCTTGAGGTTGTTTTTCTTTAGGTGCTTTAATAGTAAAGTCAATATAAAGTTTTTGTGGATCATCAGGGTAATAAGTTGTACTACCTAAGATATAACCACCAAATAATTCTTCTGTTGCAACTTTAGTCGGCGTATTAACTGATTTAACACTTTCTTCAAGTTTATTTTGTAATTTATCTTTTTCAGAAGTGTTATCTTCTTCTTTAGGTTGTTCTTGTTTTTGTTCAACTTGTGGTGCGGGTTGTTGTGGTTGTTCTTCTTTTACTTTGGTAGTTTTGTGATAAAAGAATAAACCAACCGCTAAGAAGATAAGCGAGAATAATATTGAAATAACACCGAAAATTTTCGTTCCTTTAGATGCTTGTTTATATTCATCTTTTAATTTTTTAAAGAAGCTTTTTTTAGGTTTTTTCTCCACTGCTTTGTCTACAGATTCAGCAGGATTTTCGTCAATATCATCAATTAAAATGTATTCTGGATCAAATTCTGGTAGTTCACCCTCAGCTTTGTTTTCCTCTGGTTCTGATATCGGTTCTTGTATTGGTTCTGAAGTGTTTTGAGTAATAGGTTCTTCAAACATTTCCACGATAACATCTTCTTCTACTTCTAGAACTTCACCAGCTTTACCAAGTTCTATTTCGGGTTCGTTTTTTTTAATATTTTGTAATGTATCGATAGGTGAAGCAGTAGAAGAAAGTTCTTCTTTTTTTTCTTCAACTAATCGTTTTTTTTGTCGTTTTCTTAAAATAGGTGTATCATCAGCATTTATTGTTGATAGATCAATCCCTTTTTTCTTGTTCATTGATGTTGAATTCCTTTCTTTTTTTTAATTCGTATTAATAGTTTAGCATTAAAATGTTTGCATGTCAATGATTTTGTGTTACAAATTTGTTACTTTTTTATTTTTGTGGGAACAACTAATGGGAACAACTATGTAGAACAACTAGTGAGAACGAATAGGGTGGAACGATAAGGGAGAACGATAAAGGAGAACGATAAAGGAGAACGATTATGTAGAACGAACAGGGTAGAACGATTATGTAGAACAATTATGTAGAACAATTAGTGGGAACAACTAGTGGGAACGATAAAGGAGAACAACTATGTGGAACAACTAGTGAGAACAATAAGATATATCTAATATATGATATTAATTATTATTATCAATCAATAAATTAAAAGAACTTCTTTTAAACGAGAACAACTATATAGAACAACTATATAGAACAATTATGTAGAACAATAAGCTAGAACAACTGGTGGGAACGAATAGGGTAGTACAGCTATGTAGAACAATAAGCTAGAACACTAAGTGAGAACAACTAACGAGAACAACTAGGGAGAACGAATTGGTTAGCACAACAAAGGAGAACAACTAGTGGGAACGAAAAATATATGTTTTCACTTGACAATAGTTTGAGATATTGCTATAATGAGTGCACAATTAAAAGAAAGGAACAAATTTATGAGTAATACATTACACTATAATATAAATTCAAAATTTGGACAAATTGAAAAATTAAAAAAATCTACACCATACGGACTTAGTATATTCTATAGAGATGTATTAATTTTATTACACGCTACAGGTAGTCAGTATGGACTTAATATAACACAAACAATAGCTCTGTATAACAGTTATTCAGAAGATAATAATTACGAGGAAATTAATACACCATTTTCATTTAGGTTTAAAAATATTCCTGATTATATTATTAAATTCTTTGATACATCTACAGTTAGACGTAAATTAACACATTCTGAGATTTTTAAATTAATTCTTAATCAAAGCGAAGATGCTCAAACAGCACTTGAAAAACTTATAAGAATTAAGCTTAAAATAGATAGAGAGTTTTTAGGAAACGGGGCACAAGTAATAGAAACTCCAAAACAAGAAACTAAAAAACAAAAGAAACCTAAAAAAGAAACGAAGTCTAAAAAACCAACGGACGCAAAAATCGAAGTGAAAAAAGCAGCAAAGAAAAAAGAAAAGAAAGATGTTAGTGACATTAAAGTTAAAAAAACTAAACCAATTAATTTAAATGAACTTAATATTGATGATACTGCTGATAAAGTAGAGTTATTACAAAAGAAAAGTGAAGAATTAAAAGAAGTCGCTTCTAAGATGAGCAAGAAAATTAAGACAAATTCTGAAATGAAAAACTTCTTTTAGATAGTAGTTAGAGGATGATAACATGGAAAATTTGCATTTAAAGAACTTAGATTTAACCAAAATAAAAAATAAAACAAAGAAAAATAAAGTTAAACGTAAAGTAATTCAAAAAACTTATGATGATGTTGTTGAATCTAAAAATAGTAAGCGTCAAAAACGTCAAAAGATAATAAGAAATATTATTTTTATTCCGACAGCCACGTTGTTTAGTGGTTTTTATCTAGCAAATATTGAAGCAATTAAGGACACTATTGTAACGATATTAAAAGCTTTATTCAGTATTTAATGGCTTAGAAAGGGTATAATAATGGAAAATTTGCATTTAAAAAATTTAGACTTAGAAAAAGCATTAAAAAAGTCAAAAATAGAGAAATTACCTGAACAGATTAAAGTAAATATACAAACACCTACAATTATTGATATTGATAAAACGAATAATAAAAAGAAATTATCAGATAAAATTGCTGTTATTGGTTTAATTGGTTGTCTGATTGAGTTTATTTATTTTGTTAGCACGCAACCAGAATCCTCAGTTATTATTGGGCGTGTGTTACTTGGACTTTAAAAATATTAATTGACATACACCAAATAATCAGATATAATGAATATTGTAATTATAGATAATAGAAAGGAAATATTAAATGTTTAATTTTAAAAAGAAAAAACAAGTTGAAGAAGAATACGAAGACGGTGGTGGTATTGATCTAAGTAACTTAGATGTTGATGATATGCCGAAAAAGAAAAAGCGTGCAACCCGTTTATCTAATATAGATAATGAAGAAGACGATTTTGAGGAAAATGAGTCAAATGATGATTTTGAAGATAATGATTCAGAATACGATCCTGAATTTGACGGGGAAGCGGAATATGATGAAGCGGCGGAATACGATCCTGATTTTGATGAAGATGATGAAGACCATGAACAAGTTGCTTGGATTAATAAAATGATGAAAATTGTAGGTATTCTTGTTGTAATAGCCGTAGCTGGTGGAATTATTTGGATGGTATTTTCTGCAAAAGCACCTAAACAAGAAGAACAAAAACAAGAAAATAAAACAGAACAAGTAGAACAAAAACAAGACGAGCAAAAGCAAGATGAAGCGAAAAAAGAAGAAGAGAAACCAAAAGAAGAAGCTAAAAAAGATACTAAAGATACTAATGCAGTAGAAAAAGAAGCTAATAAAGCATTAGAAAAAGGGGATTCTATAGTACCTGAAAAAGAAGCTAAAAGTGTTGTAGATGAAGTAACTAAACAATTTGACGAGGTTGCTAAAGAAAACGGAGATTACGCTAACGGAACTAAACCTGTATTTACTGTAACAAACCGTAGTTCAATGACTTCACTTAATACAATGATTAAAGTAGGTTTCACTATTGATAATATTAAAGTTTATAATAGTGATTCAAATGATGTTTATCAATTCATTATGACTATGAAAGATAAAGATGGTAACGTAATTAGTTGGGCAGGAAACTATTCTCCAGAAACTAAAGGAATAGAGCTTGCAAAATACTTCGGTGAATTACCTACATTAACAGGTAAAGGTCCACAAGTTGACGAATCTAAACGTACGAAAGTGGAGAACGAAGCTTAATGTAATGCGTTTTATGAATAGACCTAAGCAAGTCTAAAAACTGCTTATTTTTTGTTAATCTTTTTTTGATAAATCTATTGACAAACATTTTAATTTGTGATAATATTATAAGTGGGCGTTAGGCATAAGCTCGGCGATGGCGATGGTATGCGGATGAGTGCCTTTCTGAATGACCTAAGCATGTCTTTAAACTGCTTATTTTGATATTTTTTGATATGCTGATGAAAAAAAATATTTGATAAAAATTTTAGAGGTTTTTTAAACCTCTTTTTTCTATTGACAAGTACTTGTTTTTGTGATAATATATATTTAGCTGTGGATCATAGGTGGGTATATCTAACATTCACCTTTCTTAAATTTGATTTATATATAAATTTTGAATTATATAAATTTTCAAAATATATATAAAGTTTAAAGCTGTAGCTTTAGATAAGTTCAAATAATTTTTTAATTAAAAATAGA
>ERZ773272.883-NODE-883-length-11598-cov-4.277571_pt1 | contig 11598 bp, 13 predicted proteins | sample MGYA00511891_ERZ773272 | MGnify/ENA primary metagenome ERZ773272 (study PRJEB29015, sample SAMEA2738150) | human oral metagenome | biome: human oral; feature: human-associated habitat; material: saliva | place: China | collected 2198 ...
ATTATGCGTGAGAAAATATATATTTTAATAGAGGTGAGTTATGGGATTTTTAAGTAATATTTTTAATTCTTCCACAAAAAGAGTTAAAAAGATAAATCCAATCGTAGACAAAATAATGTCATACGAAGAAAAATATTCAAAATTAACAGATGATGAACTTAGAAATAATACAGAAATATTTAAAACTAGATTAGCAAATGGAGAAACTTTAGATGATATTTTACCTGAAGCTTTTGCAACTGTTAGAGAGGCAGCTCATAGAGTTTTAGGTATGAAACATTATAGAGTACAGTTAATTGGTGGGGTTGTTCTTCATGAAGGAAGAATTGCCGAAATGAAAACAGGTGAAGGAAAAACTTTAGTTGCAACTTTGCCTTCATATTTAAATGCTCTTACAGGCAAGGGTGTTCATATAGTAACAGTAAATGATTACCTTGCAAAGAGAGATAAAGAGTGGATGGGTAAAATTCATGAATTTTTAGGTTTAAAAGTTGGTTGTATTTTACATGGACTTTCAAATGATGAAAGACGTGAAAACTATAATTGTGATATAACTTACGGAACAAACTCAGAATTTGGATTTGACTACCTTAGAGATAATATGGTTGTTTATAAAGAAGAACTTGTTCAAAGAGGACTTAATTATGCAATTGTCGACGAAGTTGACTCAATTTTAATCGATGAAGCTAGAACTCCACTTATCATTTCAGGTGAAGGAGACCAATCAACTGATTTATATGCACTTGCCGATAAATTTGTAAAGAGTTTAAAGGGAAGAATTGCAGATCCAAGTGAAGAAAATGAAGATTTTTACAACAGAGAACTTAGAGAGGAAACTGTTGATTTTGTAGTTAATGAAAAACATAAAACTGCTAACTTAACTGAAATTGGGACTGAAAAGGCAGAAGACTTTTTTGGACTTGTAAATCTTTCAGATCCGGTTAACATGGAAGTGGCGCATCATATAAATCAAGCGTTAAAAGCGAATAATACAATGCAAAGAGATGTTGACTATGTTGTAAGTGAAGACGGAGAAATTCTAATCGTAGATGAATTTACAGGACGTATTATGGAAGGCAGAAGATATAGTGAAGGACTTCACCAAGCTATTGAAGCTAAAGAAGGTGTTGAAATCAAGTCAGAATCTAGAACTCTTGCTACAATCACTTACCAAAATTACTTCAGAATGTATGAAAAACTAGCTGGTATGACAGGAACTGCAAAGACTGAAGAAGATGAATTTAATGAAATTTATCATATGGATGTTATTGAAATTCCAACAAATAAACCGGTTATAAGAATAGATCATCATGATAGAGTTTATTTAACAGAAGAAGCTAAATTTAAAGCTATTGTTGAAGAAATAGAAAGAATTCATTCAACAGGACAACCTGTGCTTGTTGGTACAATTTCAATTGAAATTTCAGAATTACTAAGTGCAATGCTTAAGAAAAAAAGAATAGAACATGATGTATTGAATGCTAAATTCCATGCAAGAGAAGCTGAAATTGTTGCTCAAGCTGGGGTTTATGGTAAAGTTACAATTGCAACAAACATGGCAGGCCGTGGTACCGATATTCTTTTAGGTGGTAACCCTGACTTTATGGCTAAACATGAAATGAAGAAAAATGGAACACCACAATATGTTTTAGATAATTTAGATGCTTTTTGGGAAACTGATGATGAAGAAATCTTAAAAGCTAGAGAAGAATTCAAAAAATTATATGAAAAATATAAAGCTCAAACTGATGAAAATGCTAAAAAAGTAATTGAAGCAGGCGGACTTTTCATAGTTGGTACTGAAAGACATGAGTCAAGACGTATTGACAATCAGTTAAGAGGACGTGCCGGTCGTCAAGGAGACCCTGGTGAATCAAGATTTTTCGTTTCACTTTCAGATAATTTGATGCGTTTATTCGGTGGAGAAGCTATACAAAAATTTGCTATGAATAGAAATTATGATCCGGATGAAGTGTTGGAATTCAAATCAGTTACAAGAGGAATTGAAAGATCTCAAGAAAGAGTTGAAGCAAACAACTTTGGTATCAGAAAAAATGTATTGAAATACGATGACGTTATGAATGTTCAAAGAAATGTAATTTATAAAGAAAGACGTGCAGTTCTTGACGGAGAAGATATGAAAGATACCATTCAAGAAATGTTGATTGAATTTATAGATTCAACTGTTGAACAATATTCTAACGGAAAAAATATTGAATTAAATGATTTGAAAATGGCAATTGAAAATGCATACTTGCCACATAATCTTTTAAATTTTGAAGAAATGAAAGGATTAAGTAAAGAGGCATTAAAAGGCTATATAATAGATGTTTCTCAAAAATTCTATGCTGAAAAAGAAGAACAAATCGGCGAAGAACAAATGAGAGAAATCGAAAGAGTAATTATGCTTATGGTTGTTGACAGAAAATGGATGGATCATATAGATGCTATGGATCAATTAAGACAAGGTATCGGCATAAGATCTTATGGACAACAAGACCCTGTAAGAGCATATGGAGCAGAAGGCTTTGAAATGTTTAACGAAATGAACGAATCAATCAAAGCAGATGTTCTAAAGGGATTATTCAACATTCAACCTGCTGGAGCTGAAATCGAAAGAGAAAGAGCTGCAGTAGAAGTTTCTACAAATGTCCAAGACGAACAAACAACAGTTGTCAAAGGAAAACAAGTTGGAAGAAATGACCCATGCCCTTGTGGAAGTGGTAAAAAATATAAAAAATGTTGTGGAAGAAATAAATAGATAAGTTAGAGGAAAGAGTGAAGTTATTTCGCTCTTTTCTGCTAATAGAAAGGAAATATATGTCAAGAAGAAAGAAAAAATATTTAGAGGGAATAATTGAAAAAGTTAATTTTCCAAATATGTCTGAATTTACTTTTGAAGATAAAAAAGTAAATTTTAAAGGTGGAATTGAAGGACAAAAAGTTTCTGTAGTTGTTGGAAGAAAAAGAGAAAAACATATGGAAGCAAAACTTTTGGAAATTTTAGAAAAAAGTCCACTTGAAACTAATCCAACTTGCCCGAACTATTTAGAATGTGGTGGTTGTAGTTATCAAAGTGTTCCCTATGAATACGAGCTTAAATTAAAACAAAGACAGATAAAGGAACTTTTTCAAGATGTATATTCAGAAGAACCTGAAATATTTGAAAGTCCATTAAAAACAGCATATAGAAACAAAATGGAATACACTTTTGCAGATATGTATAAAGACAGTCCAATAATGCTCGGAATGCATAAGAAGAATAGATTTTACGAAGTTGTTGACACAAAAGAATGTAATTTAGTACATAGTGATTTTGAAATAATAAGAAATGCAATTATCGACTTTGTAAGAGAAAAAAATCTTCCATTTGTAAAAAAGAGAACTCACGAAGGGCTGTTAAGACATTTAATCATTCGTTATGCACTGACAACCGGAGAAATAATGGTAAATATCGTAACAACAACACAAAGTGAATTTGATAAAAAAAGTTTTGTGGATATGCTTTTGGACTTAAAATTAGAAGGAAACATAAAATCTATCGTGCATACAGAAAACGACTCACTTGCAGATGCAGTTGTTCCTGAAAAAATAAATATAATTTTTGGAAAAGAATACATAACAGAAAAAATATTTGACTTGGAATTTAAAGTAACACCATTTTCATTCTTCCAACCAAATGTATTTGGAGCAATAAATCTATACTCAAAAGCAATTGAACTCTGTGGAGATATAGAAAATAAAGTAGTCTTTGACCTATATTCAGGAACGGGAACAATAGGACAAATTGTAGCTAGAAAAGCAAAAGCAGTCTATGGAATTGAAATTGTGGAAGAAGCAGTTGAAAGTGCAAACAAATCTGCAAAAGAAAACGGACTAACAAATTGCACCTTCATAGCTGGAGATGTCTTAGAAGAAATTGAAAACAGAAAAGAAATGGTAGATGTAATCATCGTAGATCCACCAAGAGATGGAATAAACCAAAAAGCATTAGAAAAAATAATCTCTTGTGGTGCAAAAACAATGGTATACATTTCTTGCAACCCAAAAACACAAAAAAGAGACGTACAAGTTCTACTTGAAAACGGATATGAATTAAAAACATTAAAAATCTTCAACCAATTCCCAAGAACAGTACATTGTGAGTCTGCTGCAGTACTTGATAGGAGATAATTTATGAAAGAAGTAATGACTAGTAATATATATGATATAGATGAGACTATTATTATAGTTGGTACTTGTCTTAAGTCTATGCAACTAAAAGGTTACGAATATAATAAGTTGACGTGCGTTTTAGACATGGAGGACAACGATGAAGACATACAATATTATTAAAGAGTTATGTAATAAAAATAATATAAGTCTTTCGGAACTTGCTAGACGGATAGGTCAGACTCCACAGAACTTTGACAAAAAACTGAAACGAGATACTGTGACGCTTGAGGAATTAAAGCTGATTGTTGATGTCATGGTAGTAACATTTGAACAGTCATTTATCTTCCCAGATGGAGAGCAGATAAAAACAAGTAATGAGTGAGGTAAATCATGGCATACGAAAAGAAAAGTATTAGAGCAATAATAGATGATGTAAATAGTAGAAGAGTCTACATTCCTGCTATTCAAAGAAAATATGTATGGGGAGATTCACAGATTACAAGATTAATTGATTCTATCATGCTTGGATATCCTATTGGAACTTTTCTTTTTTGGAAAGTTAAGAAAACTATTGTGAACGAAAAAAAGTATTCAATGTATGAATTTATAAAAGATTACCATGACCGAGATATGTATAAGAATCCGGCTGCACCACAGCCGTTCCCAGTTGGTAGTGGAGACGAAACAATCTGGGCAGTTTTGGATGGCCAGCAGAGATTGACGTCTCTATACATAGCTTTGCAAGGAAGTATGAGCAGAAAACTTCCAAACAAAAGATGGAAGAATGATGATGCATTTCCGAAGAAAGAACTGTACTTTGATTTGCACAGTGAAAAAACTGATGATGAGGGCATTTCTTACGAGTTCAGATTTTTAACAGCAGAAGAGGCTGCAAAGAATAAGGACTATAAGCTTTGGTATTTGGTAAAAGATATTCTTAAGTATTCAGCTGAAGATTTATTAACAGAGGTCATTATTCCTAATGGATGGGCAACCGACAAAGTTGCAACAAAGAATATTTCTCTTTTGCATACAAGACTGGTTACTGATGAAATCATCAACTACTTTGAAGTAGAAAAAGATTCGATTGACAGTGTATTGGATATTTTCGTTAGAGTAAATTCTGGTGGAACCGTTCTTTCAAAGAGTGACTTGTTATTCTCTACTATTGTTTCTCATTGGGATAAGGCAAGGGATGAAATTGATAAGCTGCTTTCTGAAATAAATAAGAAAGGCGAAGGATTCAAGTTCTCTAATGACTTTATAATGCGTACCTGTTTGTATCTTTTAGATATGTCCGTAGCATTAAAAGTAGAAACATTCAAAAAAGACAGTGTACTAAAAATCAAAGAAAACTGGGATTCAATTCGAAAAGCTATCAAGGATACAGTTGATTTGTTAAATGAGTTCGGATTTAATTCGGAGAACATGATTTCTTATGTGGCTGTTTCTCCTATGGTTTACTACAGATACAAAGGTGGTAATTTCGAGTCAAGCAGTAAAGCTGAATTAAGAAAATATATTATAATCGCACAGGTAAGACAGATTTTTGGTACTGCGTCAAACTCTGCACTGACAAGTATAAGAGAGGTATTGAAGGCAGCACCATCTAATTCATTTAGTATGAAAAATCTAAAGGGGATTAGATTCACAGGCGACAGAACTCTTAGATATACTGCGGATGAGATTGATGCAATGTTTGATACATATGAGATTGGTGCCTATACATTTATGTTGTTATCTCTTCTGTATCCAAATTTGAAATATAGTCAGAAGGGATTCCATCAAGATCATATGCATCCGTATACAGGATTTGAAGAAGGCAAGATTAAAGACTTAGTTTTGCCGGACGGAACAGTGATTGATGATGATACTAAAGAAGATTGGCGTAGAAGAAGGAATACATTAGCAAACCTTCAATTGTTGGAAGGTAGAGAGAATGAATCCAAGAATGCGACACCGCTTGTCGATTGGCTGAAGGTTACTGAGAATAGTGAAAATGCTAAGTACCTTCCTAGTGGTGTTTCATACGAACTATCTAATTTTGAAGAGTTTATGGAGAAACGCCAGGAATTGATGAATAAAGCATTAAAGGATATTCTTTTATAGGAAATTCGCAAAAATTACAAGGACTATTATGGGAGGTAAAGTATGAAGGATAAAAAGAATAGATGTAGCAAAGTGGTATGGCTTGTTGCGGGTAGTGTATCAACAGTAGCAGGATTTATTTTTATTCCACCGCTCATCCAAAAGTATGGAAATAAGGCATATAAAAAATCGTTGAAGAATGATGAAATTGACTTTGATGGGATGGGGTCTGAAATAGTGCCGTTTAGTGAAGAAGTAAAGGAGAAAGAATAATGGCGGGAATCGATGCTGAAAAAATTGCCCAAGAAGCAATTAATGCAATAGCAGATAAAATAAAAAATCTAAATACACTTAATATTATCGTGGCAGGAAAGACCGGTGTTGGAAAAAGCACACTTATTAATGCGGTTTTTAAAGAACACTTAGCTGATACGGGAATGGGTAAACCGGTAACAACTCATATGAGAAAAATTACAAAAAAGGGTGTTCCACTTGCAATTTACGATACAAGAGGTTTTGAATTAGGAAAAGAAGTTCAAGCTGAGGTTAAAAAAGAAGTTATGGAAACCATCAGTAAGGGGCTTGCTACACAAGATATAAATAAAGCAATTCATTGTATTTGGTACTGCATAAATACAGCATCTAACAGAATTGAACCTGAAGAGATTGAATGGTTAAAAGAGCTTTCAATGGAAAACCAGATTACTCAAGTTCCTATCGTTGTTGTACTTACTCAGTCATTCTCCAAAAAGAAAGCACAGGAAATGAGACAAACTTTACTTAATGAAAATTTGGATATCATCCAGGTTATTCCTGTACTTGCAGAGGACTATGAAATTGAAGATTTAGGCATTGCTAAGTCATATGGACTTGAAGTACTTATTAAAGTTATGGGAGAGGCTCTTCCTGACGAGTTGATGGATACACTTCAACACGTGCAGATTGCTTGTTTAGAAGAAAAAAAGCGCCTAGCACAGGCAGCGGTAGCAACAGCAGCAGTTGCAGCGGCAGGTGAAGGAGCTGCACCTATACCGTTCTCTGACTGTGCATTACTAATCCCTACTCAGGTAGGTATGATAGCTTCGATAACCGTTATATTTGGCTTTGATGTGAATAAGAGTATTATTACAGCGTTACTGTCATCTTCTATTGGAGCGGGTGGTGCTACTCTACTCGGAAAGACGGTTGTTACAAATATCATCAAGTTTATTCCTGGTGCTGGTACTGTTATTGGTGGTGCTATTTCAGCAGGAACCGCCGGAGTGATTACGGCTGCTCTTGGTGAGGCATATATCGGAATTATGGAATTGGTGTTCAAGGGAGAAATGAGCATTGATGATCTTGTTACTAAAAAAGGAAAAGATGCTATGTCAACAATATTCAAAGAACAGTTAAAGATGAAAAAGTAAGAACAATTGAGATATTGTCATATTCGATGGATATGGCAACATCAAGGTTTTAGGTGGCTCGACATACCGATTTTCAAGGGAAAATGACTGTTCCACCATTCCCGTGTACAGTGTGGTTACGAAATGCGTTACTCGTTGGAGAATTGAGCCTTGTGGAGACTATTGCATTGTTGTCAAAACTTAACTGAGTAGGGCATAAGATTAGTCAATTCTGTCTATTATATGATTTATATGACGAATGTTATTGCAAAAATGAAAAGAAAAGAGGGATATTATTCAAGAAATGAGAATTATCGAAACATTGACAGAGTATCAAATACTCAAAGAACAAGAAAAGTTTAGTTTGTTTTTGTTTGGTTCACAGGCTTGTGCTCCGTGCAAAGCACTTAAAGAGAAAATTATAGTTTGGAGTGGAACACATCCGCAAGTATTCACTGGCTATATATCAATAGATAATAATATCTCACTTGCAGCACAGGAAAACATTCTAGGAGCACCAGCAATACTTGTTTTCGTTGAGGGAAAAGAAGCAATACGAAAAATTGGATATTTCAGCCTTGAAGAAGTGTTTACTGCATTGGATAGATATATATCATATAGAAAAAGAAGATAATATAGAATTACACTATTTAAGAAGAGGACTTTGAAGAAATACTGAAAAACATAGTTTAGGCAATATAGAAAGGACGAGCATATGGAAGAAAAAATGATAGAAAAAATGATAGAAGAGGCAAAGAAGGTCAATCTTACTGAGCTGTTTTATGACTTGGTGTTTGTATTTGGGATTTCTAAGATTACTCATATTCTACATAGCCTAGAGAGAGGAATACTTAGCTTAAATGAGATTATTATATATATTGTTGTTTTTGTATGTTTCATAAATGTTTGGAATGTGCAGACAGTGTACATGAACCGCTATGGAAAGCATAATTTATTGCATATCATCATTATGACAGTTCTGCAAATGCCTGCTTTATTATTTATGGCCGCAAATGTCAGCCCGGATATGGAGGATAGCTGGACCGCCTTTACTTTGGCGATTCTATGGATTGCTGTCGTGCAATTTCTACAATATATTTTCGCTTATACAAAGCACAGGCATAGTGAAAAAGATATAAAACTGATTAAGGATTTTCTATGGCTTCTTTTTGTAAGATTAGTTGTTATTGTTATTAGCTTATTTATACCGGGAACAGGTGGCATCTTGTTGACTGGATTTGGCTTTATTTTAAGTATTTTAGGCTCAAGCTTATTTAGAAAAGACATGGCTATGGTACCCATTAATATGCCCCATCTTATAGAAAGATTGACACTCTTTACCATTATTACTCTTGGGGAAATGCTGATGGCCACGGCGAATTTCTTCGAATTAGAGAAATTTTCAATAAACTCTGTTTTACTTATGTTTCAGGTAGCGGCGTTGTTTTTGTTTTATATATTAGAATTTGACCACGCTATTGAGGATAATCTTCCTTGTCAAAGTGAGGCTGGACTCATTTACAAGCATTACTTTACTTGGTTTGGCTTAAATATCTGTACAATAGACTTAGACTATGCTAATGATGCTATGGGAATTATAAGGATTATAATGATGTTTCTTGGCTTGTTTATGTTTTACCTTGGTGTGCTAAGCAATTCACGATTAAACAAAAAGAGCCATCAGCTAGATAAGAAGATAATGATTCCGTTTGTGCTGATTTATATCTTGGGGCTTGGTAGTTCCATTGTTTTTCAGTCAAATATTCCTGTGGCTATTGCTCTTTGTACCCTGACGATTATTTTGGAAACGGTATTATTTCTCACATTCGTATTAAGGCGTTATCCAAAGAAAATCAGGGAAGAGATAATTTGGCCGTAAATGAAATGTCTATTGCGTTTTACAAGATTAATTTAGCTCGTGAACATTGTGGACTGATTGTTTGATGAGTTATAATGTCAGTAACTTCTGATTTGTAGGGCTGTTTTAAATCAACTTAGTCTGTTAATATAGCCCTACAAATCTCAGTTTGTCGAGGTAATACCTTTTAACGATAGCATAAGGTTATCGTTAAAAAGTATGTGGATATGTTTCCATATACAGACAAGACTACATGGCATACTTAGTATTCGCTAGTTTCATAATAAACTATTTCTGAAATGAACAATAAGTATAAAAATGATTACGGATAATTTTATTTCCAACAAGTTAAGTTTGAAAGTAGAAAAGGGGGATTCAAGATGAAGGTAATATTGAGTAGGAAGGGTTTTGATAGTGCTAATGGTGGTATACCTAGCCCGATATTTGAAGATGGTACAATGCTATCATTTCCAATTCCGAGTAAGGATAAAATTACATATAATCAATTGACCTGTAATGGGGTTCTATTATATAAGATACTTAAAGATCTTGGCTATAAAGGTGCTGAATTCTGTCACCTTGATCCAGACCTGGATATTACAAGGAGAGTAGTGCCAGTTAAAGGGTGGAAACCTGCATTTGAGCAAATAAATCAGTCTGCATCATATCTGTTAAATAATAAGATAGACGAAGGCGACTTGTTTTTGTTTTTTGGTAACTTTAGGCATGTTGTTGAGAGCGGTGGAAAATATAAGTTTGCACGCAGAAATAAAAATTTAGAAGATCCATACTATGGTAGAGAAATGCAGGCTATATGGGGATATCTTCAGGTTGGAGAAATTATTTCAGAAGCTAAAAAGCAAAAGGAATTTTTCTGGCACCCACATGCTTGTAAGAAACGGATATTTGGAAACAACAATCTGATATTTACAGCTGCAGAGCATCTGTCATTTGTACCGGATATGCCAGGATGTGGGATTTTTTCTTATAATGAAAAAAGAGTACTTTCAATGCCCGGGAAACCCAAGGCAACCTGGAAGAAGGAAAAGGCATATGATGTAGACAATATAAACGAGGTAAATAATAGGAAGAGTAAACGCAAGAATTCAGCAAAAGACTCGGAAGGAATTTATTATGCAGGAATATGGCAGGAATTAGTTTTGAAGGATAATAAAGATTCGAAAGATTGGGTTAAGAGAATATTCTGATGTATAGAATAATGTACATGAATTCTCGTGTACTGATTTTAAATGAAGAGGAGGTATAGATTGTGTTTTTTTTATGTAGAAGAATTAAAAGTAGCTGAGGATCTGGCTTGGAAGATGCTTGATGAATGGAACCATGCATATATGCCAAACTTAATGAATTATGCACATTTTTATTACAAAGACCAGATCATTTTTGATCCATGGATGAATGAAAAGTCACAGGGATTACTTTGGCCAGATCACGAGAGCAAAGAAACCTCTGTTATTCGGTTGAGTATTATGGACGTATAACAATAGAAAATTATATAGTTAATTTATTTATGCTTAGACCGGAATGGGCACCTGAAATTACAGAAGAAATCAAGAGAAATTTGGGAGCTGATGGTAGATTAGAAAGGATAACATTCACTATGCCAATTGTGGTTTATATTGCTATGTCAGATGAACAAGCTGAGGAAGAAAAGGGAGCAGTTTGTATTGAATGGGAAATACCGGATTCTAGTAGAATATATTTTGAAATGGTAAAGCTTCCATCGGAGTTAGTTACAATAGTTGAGAATGGATGGAAGCGAGAAATATTTTTTAGCAAAAAAGAATGCTAAGAAAATTTTTGAGCTGCTTTATCCAGATGGTATAAAGTTCGACTACAAAAAGGCTTTAAATAGAATTAATGGTGAGAAAGTTAGACTGATAGGTTTTGGAGATTAGTTTGAGAAAATGGACTGAAGAGGAATTGTTCAATGAGTTATCTTCAATCTGATGATTATGCTTTACATCACGTTGAAATACGTCCCAGGCAATTGAAACGCAAGATGAAGTAACAGAGCATAACGTAGTTTTTGATGTAATTCAAGATGAAGTGATTCAGGGAATTAGAGATGCTAAATTTATAATTTGGGCA
>ERZ773272.887-NODE-887-length-11564-cov-7.330611_pt1 | contig 11564 bp, 10 predicted proteins | sample MGYA00511891_ERZ773272 | MGnify/ENA primary metagenome ERZ773272 (study PRJEB29015, sample SAMEA2738150) | human oral metagenome | biome: human oral; feature: human-associated habitat; material: saliva | place: China | collected 2198 ...
AGGCGTACCGCTTTCCGAGACCAGACTCGGGGCGCATACACCTTATGTTGACATATTACTATAGCCGCCATTGAAAAATCAATAAACGGTTGTTATTAATATTTGTCTTTGGTTATAGCTACCTAACAATTTAGAAATTTATACAGTTTTGGTGATGTTTAAGGGTAATACATCAGTCAAAATAAAATAAGACAGCCCGCTTGCCCTAACATAAGGGGGCGCTGCTGCCTTATAGTCATACTACCACAACCGTCATTGAAAAATCAATAATATCGCCTTGAGTTATAGTTCCCTAACAATTTAGATATAATATAACACTACTGTAAAACCGGATTGATCACTATAACAACGGTGATGTGGTTTCAGTACTATTCAATATAACACTACTGTAAAACTTCAACGCCGAAACCCTCACCCAAATACATGTTTCAGTACTATTCAATATAACACTACTGTAAAACGTTTTTGCTGTTTTCGCGGCTGAGGCGTTAGTTTCAGTACTATTCAATATAACACTACTGTAAAACCGGATTGATCACTATAACAACGGTGATGTGGTTTCAGTACTATTCAATATAACACTACTGTAAAACTTCAACGCCGAAACCCTCACCCAAATACATGTTTCAGTACTATTCAATATAACACTACTGTAAAACGTTTTTGCTGTTTTCGCGGCTGAGGCGTTAGTTTCAGTACTATTCAATATAACACTACTGTAAAACATCCGTGCCATTTTGAGACGCAATACCGCTGTTTCAGTACTATTCAATATAACACTACTGTAAAACAAAATGCTTTCAGCACGGATTGCAACCTCAGTTTCAGTACTATTCAATATAACACTACTGTAAAACGTACCACAAGAAGACATCGAAGCAATCGAAGTTTCAGTACTATTCAATATAACACTACTGTAAAACAACCGTTAAAGGTTGAAGTTAGCACGGGCGGTTTCAGTACTATTCAATATAACACTACTGTAAAACGGCGTTCACATACCGAAAGTGCCAGAGGTTGTTTCAGTACTATTCAATATAACACTACTGTAAAACCGGATCATATGTTCCGTCTTTATCTCGTCAGTTTCAGTACTATTCAATATAACACTACTGTAAAACTAAAATTATATTATGTCAATATTTTTACAAGTTTCAGTACTATTCAATATAACACTACTGTAAAACAACAACTCATAAACTAGCGTTAGATTATTTGTTTCAGTACTATTCAATATAACACTACTGTAAAACCACCATTCGCCATTCGTTTGCTACAATGCTGTTTCAGTACTATTCAATATAACACTACTGTAAAACTCAGAACCGTTCATACAACAGAACGACGCGGTTTCAGTACTATTCAATATAACACTACTGTAAAACCGCTGGTATGTCCAAGCCGTTTATAAAAGCGTTTCAGTACTATTCAATATAACACTACTGTAAAACGACTTTTTTGACTTGCCAACGATAATCTCAGTTTCAGTACTATTCAATATAACACTACTGTAAAACATACCTACTGGTGCTGGCGCAATACTATTAGTTTCAGTACTATTCAATATAACACTACTGTAAAACGTCAGGGATTGCAACACAACAATTATCACGGTTTCAGTACTATTCAATATAACACTACTGTAAAACGATGTTGGTATATTAAATGGGTTGATGGGAGTTTCAGTACTATTCAATATAACACTACTGTAAAACCCCTGCACGATATCCGGCGAGAAGCTGGAGTTTCAGTACTATTCAATATAACACTACTGTAAAACAGCAATCCGTTCAAGCTATCTATTTGGGCTGTTTCAGTACTATTCAATATAACACTACTGTAAAACGTATGGCATGCTCAAATCTAAGCAGATTAGGTTTCAGTACTATTCAATATAACACTACTGTAAAACGCTCGATTTGCTCTCTCGTGTAGAAAACGCGTTTCAGTACTATTCAATATAACACTACTGTAAAACGACTTTTTTGACTTGCCAACGATAATCTCAGTTTCAGTACTATTCAATATAACACTACTGTAAAACTGATCACCAGTACGCTCGTCAAGCCAGCGAGTTTCAGTACTATTCAATATAACACTACTGTAAAACAAGAGAAAATCCGTAAAGAACCAAATAAAAGTTTCAGTACTATTCAATATAACACTACTGTAAAACCATCTCCTGAGCAACCGTATCGATATCTCGGTTTCAGTACTATTCAATATAACACTACTGTAAAACCGGGCGAGCTTCGGTATTTTCGGTATGTTCGTTTCAGTACTATTCAATATAACACTACTGTAAAACATGAACACCACGAGAAGAAGCACAATCTAAGTTTCAGTACTATTCAATATAACACTACTGTAAAACACAGGCACGGCGTTACAGCTGAAAATTGGTGTTTCAGTACTATTCAATATAACACTACTGTAAAACGAAGTGCGGCAATTTAACCTTGAGATTTTAGTTTCAGTACTATTCAATATAACACTACTGTAAAACGTGTCATCAATGGTGATTGCGCCATCGGTCGTTTCAGTACTATTCAATATAACACTACTGTAAAACAACCCACGCAAACGCAATTATTTAGCAGTGGTTTCAGTACTATTCAATATAACACTACTGTAAAACGCTATTCGGACCGGTTTCTTTGGTTTTGTTGTTTCAGTACTATTCAATATAACACTACTGTAAAACCTTGCAGTCATCTTTAAAACCATACGAATGGTTTCAGTACTATTCAATATAACACTACTGTAAAACGATGCTGTGCAACAGATTTTATATCCACACGTTTCAGTACTATTCAATATAACACTACTGTAAAACAGCTGATCATTTTTAGCAGCCAATTCGGCTGTTTCAGTACTATTCAATATAACACTACTGTAAAACAGCGTACATAGCTAATACGGTTTTACGCAAGTTTCAGTACTATTCAATATAACACTACTGTAAAACGCCCGCTACAATGGCACTCTGGCTGCTTTTGTTTCAGTACTATTCAATATAACACTACTGTAAAACCCAGCCATCTTATTACATGTATCAATTACAGTTTCAGTACTATTCAATATAACACTACTGTAAAACGCTCGTGCTTGACGACACGATTAAGAGCGCGTTTCAGTACTATTCAATATAACACTACTGTAAAACTTTACGTCCATTGGCTCGCCGAGATAGTTCGTTTCAGTACTATTCAATATAACACTACTGTAAAACCTCATGCGCGTGGTTTTACAGAGGTAAACGTGGTAGCGCTTACCTGGTATTATCGTGAATTAGTACTAAAATCATAAAAATCGTCATCTATGGACAAAAGTCCTTCGCTATCTAACTTGTCTTTACAGATTTTTTCAATAAAAAGTACTGAAAAATGATTATCTTCTACGTATTGTAAAAGAGCCCGCAACTCGCTATGTGATAATAGTTGGCGCTGATTGACCAAAACTACTAGCTGTTTTGACAGTAATTGTTGCGCTGAATCTATGATACCATAAAGTCTATCAATATAGTTATTCCTTAAATTTACCTCCAGTCCCACATGTGCCATCTTTAAGATGTCATTCATGGAAATGGTTGATTGGTAACTCAAATTTTGTGAGAAATCGATATTTATATTATCAAGGATATCAAATATATTCGATTCTATTTGCTCTATTTTTGTCTGATCTATATCGCTGTTGTCCTGAATGTTTTTATATAACGCCGCAGTAATAGTTCGGCTAGATAAGTCGTATGAATATATGTCGGTAATTATTAGTGAGTCTTTTGTTATGTCTAGCGGGTTACAGTTGTCATCACAAATTACAATGCGATTATTCTCTTCTCTTTTTGTGTATGTATCAAGTATATTTTCTATAATTTTTCTAAAAAACAAATCATTGTGAATGGCTAGTGTCGCAATTCCCCCATTCTCTGGTATCAATGCTGTATTATCGAATCCTGAAACTTTAATTCTCATAAAATTACTGTCCTGTCTGTATTTTGAATTGATAATTCATCGTATTTTCCAGCCAGATATTCCATCGATGCGAATTGGTTTTCGGTTACGGTCAATAATTGAACTATGCCATTTTCTGGTATTATTTTTTTGATTCTGTCGTGAGTTGATTTTTCATTTGTGGAATTGAGTACCAATTTAGTGTAGACAGATTGTTGCATCATAACAAATCCTTCTTGAGTGAGTCTTTTGCGAAAAGTGGTGTATGTTTTACGCTCGTTAGCATTGGTCATTGGTAAGTCGAAGAATATAATCATTCTCATATAGCGTACTCTCATAGTTATATTAATTCATACTCAGGTAGCTCGTCGTCCCCTGTTTCCATTGTCCTGAAAAATAGCTTCACGTAGATACTGATAGCGTTTGATAGGAACTGTTCTTTGCCGAGGATAACAACTTTATGGTTAAGAATTTCAATCAGTCTACTCTTAAAGAAGTCGTCGAACGCAAAGTTGCGGCATTTGTAAACTTCGCTGTCGACTATAGGTCTGAACGACTCCATGAGGTCGCAAGTAAGATTGAACGGGTTGTATTCATTACAGTGATTAACGCCTATAGTTGTTGAATATCCAGCAGCCGTGATCTCTCGATTGAAGGCAGACAGAAGAATAGCGTAGCCATAATTTAATGCCGCATTTATATCATTAGAGCTATCTCGTGAAAATTTTGGACCAAACAATTCTTTGAAGTAGAGCTTGGCTGCATGAGCTTCTCTGTTAGTGAGATCTCCGGGAGATACGTTCGCAGCGAAGTTCATTAGCGCTTCGCAAGCGGAACTATTGCCAGTTTCTCTATAGATCGTCTGGGCTTGCTTAATTATCTTTTGAGTGACGATTGTTTTCCATAAACTGTTTTTGGTCGATTGCGACCACTGGCTTTGCTTTGACATCTGTTTGCTTGCGTTGTGAGATCCGTAATAAGGAATTATCTCTCCATACGGATTACGCTGATGATCGCAGAATATCACTTTGACTTTATAGCGAGATAATTCGCACAGTAGATAAGCCGTCAGGTTAACAGCAGTATTTTCAATTATTAAAGTGCCAATTTCACTTATATGAAGCGTTTTTTCATTGCCGTCGCTAGTAATAAGCATATAATCATTTTTATAGCTTAACTTACAGCGATTTTTGACGATTACGGTTCGCCAAGACATATCTTAACGCTTATGCCCTAATGATTTTCCGTCTAATTTGCGGCGATGTAGCCCGGTAATGGATTCGTAGACAAAGGTAAGTTTGGCCGGGTCGAGAGTTTCTTGCATTCTTCCGAATCCATTCGGCAGCTTTAGCTCTGGAAAGTTTGTTTGCATATCAGCACGCTCAGACCCGGCGCGGGTAGCTCTTAGCGCTAGTTTAATAGCCTTTATCTTGTCGTCTATTGATAGTTTGTCATATTCTGGTGCAGCATTGCGAGCATTATCCCCCGCCTTTCCGAATTGTTGGTATTGATTAGCGAGCTTATTAGAATAAACTTTCCAAAAGCGATTTATTCCATCAATAACCTTAGCTCTTTTTTCGATTTGTCTATTGCGTTTGTCGCGTAATTTATCATCTTCGTCGGCTTGTTCTTCTGAAATTGTAACGCGTGGAACTCCGCGCTTTAGTGCTATTGCAATGGCGTATTCGATATTATAAGGAAGTTTTAATTGTTTGGCGTTAGTAACTTCACTACCGCCAACTATAAATTGCTCGTTGCCGTCATACTCAATTTTTTGGTTGATTGGTACTTTTGATAGAAGCACTACGGCATCTTTATAATTATCTTGGATATATTTATCTATCGATCCTGGGTGAGTCTTCTCTAAGGTGTATATTTGCGTCGGAATGCTGATTATCTCAGTTGCGGGAGATTCTTTTTTGTTTGACTGCTTTAAATAATTGATCACCGCAAAGTAAGCTGCTTTTTTGCCAGAGTATCCACCGTATCTATTGACTGGTAGGTGAGCTTTTCTTGCTATCATCTTCTTGCCTGAGTTTTTACTGTAGACGGTTTGATCATAGAATTGATTATCACCAATTTCGGTTTTTTTCGTAATCAAGCAGTCATTGTATTTCATCGTTTTATCAATGATTTCGCAGGATGATTTACCTTGCCAGACAATTTCACCGGTATTTGTGTTGGTAAAGTCATATTTCATTGACGATAAGATGAAGCTGCCGTATTCCCTGTTATTTTTCTTTTTGTCGGATTTAAATTTCTTATATTCTCCGTAGATAAACTCTTTATCAAGCTTTGGATAGCGAACTTTTACATATTGGGCTAGAGTTGCCGCTAAGTAGGCATCTTTCGCGTGGTGGAGGTCATTTACTTCGCGGCATTTTGGCAAGTCGTGAATGCGGCGATATTCGGAACTCATGCCAGCGCGAATAGTAAACACCTCTGTTGATGAGTCTTTGTATTTTTCGGTTAGCATTCTAGCCAGGTGCTTGGTAATTTGTCGTGTCTCAACTAATTGGCGATTAATGAAGCCATATATCTGGTCGTCTGATAGCTGCTTCTGGCTAGTTAATCGCTGGAACTTGAGCTGTGACATAAATTTGGCGTTTTTTAAAGACATCCAGATTGGCAACATCTTTTTTTGAACGTCGGGCGATATTGGGTAATCGTCAAGCTTTAGCTGGTTTTCTTCTCGCAATACCAAGACTGTGTTATCTAGAGAATCATCCTTTGTCAATGAACGCGGTAAAATATGATCGATTTCGCAATCTTTAAGTCCGTTTTCAATGTCTAGTTTTTTACCTGAGTATGCAGATTTGCCATTTTGTAAGAAATACAGATAATATTTTTTCTTATCAAGGCAATCTTTATAATTTTCTAGTTGAGGCTTTATATCGGATTTATTATATTCTTTTCCGTATAATTCTTTATACATCTTTTCTAGCTGAGAATATCGATTTTTTGTTCTGACTTTTTCCTCTTCGCCTCGCGCCATCTCAATGCTAATCAGTTTCGGACCATAGCCGATCGTATCGACAATTTCATCTATAATCCGAACACTTCGCCAGAGGGCGCGCTTAATCCCCGGAGATGCTGCGAGATTTTTAATATCATCATAGGTGATTTCTGGGGTAGCATCTTTCAAAAGAGCGTCTTCTATGATTTTTTTGAATTCATATCGGTCACTTTGGATAATTTGCATAAAATTATCAGAACATTGACGCATTACTTCAATAACTGTCATTTTTCCATAACGAGTGTGCGCCGCAATTCCGTCAAGTAATTCACTGGATAGTCTTCCCCAGCCTGTATATTTTAGCTTCAAAATACTATCGATCTGGTCTTTGCTAAAAATGTCATTATATTTTTGTAGTTTTTTTGACAGGATTTTCTTGTCTTCAAATAGAGTTATCCATTTTATTACTTCCTCAATTGCCGCTTTGTTTTCTGGCGTGATTTCAATCCCAATTTTCTTAGTAAAATCTATGTACGATTTTCGTGACGACATGAAAGATTTATCGTCGGCTGTTCCAGTAATAACTAGCGAACTAGTGTCGTATATTTGATTGTCGTAAAGATATTTTGCAAGTTTTTTATAGTTAACGGAATATTCTTTCGTGAATAGCTCGTCAATTATGCGATTTTGAATATCTGGGCTTAACCTTTTTCCGTTAACTGTTACATTTTTTAGTTCATTTCGGCACTCATATTCTTGATAAAGTAATGAATTCTTGGGAAGTACATCTTTATCTGGTAAATATGTACACTTGTTGCGCATTCTTCCGATAAATTCTTCAGCTGAAGCTTCGTCGTCTATGATTTCATTAAAATTCCACGGATAAATTACGCCGTCTTTCTTTTTGATTGACCAGGCAAAATCACCACCCGTTTTTAATGGTCCGATGTAATACGGCAATTTAAATGTGAAAATGCTAATAATCTTATCGCGATTTTGCGCCAAGAATGGATAATGGGTTGCTTGATTATCTATAATCTTCTCAAGCTCGTATTGATGAATTTGGTGTGGTATGGCACCATTGTCACGTATTCGCTGTCTGGATAGAAATTCGCCCAATTCCGCCCGTTTCTCAAATCTTTGATATCGCGCATCATCTTTAGCCGATTCGCCTAAGTGTTTTTTAATTGATTTATATAGATCGTCTGCGTCAATCTTGTGCCTGTTGTATAAATCAAATTTTGAAGCATCTCCGTGAAAAAATGATTTATATTCTTTTTTAGAGAGAAAATCTCGGAATAGCCCTTTGAGGTCTGATAAATCCTGACGGTAAGCGTCATACTTTTCGACCATGATGTCAGACAGGCAGCTATCTTTCCTGATAAACTGACTAAAAATTGTCCATTGATAGACCGATTCTAAGGTTTCTATCAACTCGTATCGATCGTCGCCGATTGCTGCGGCTATGTCGTCTCGCTGATCTTCGTAATTCTTATCAGAAAATTCTCCTTTTATTTCAAGGGATTTATCATCAAACAATTTTTCTGCATTCCATTTTAGTCCAATTGCTGCACCAACAGCTTCGCTTATAATGTTTTTACTGTCAGCAGAAGGTTGTAACAGCTGAATTATACTTGATTTTCGAGCGCTTCGCGTTTGAGATTGGTTTAGAAAGATGGACTTAATCTGCTTAGCTTCTTTATCTCCAGCTCCAATAAACTCCATGAATTTTTGCAAGTTTTGGCTATCGAATGACGAAATTACACCGTCCACTCCTCCTTCGATCAAGAAATTGCCACGATATTTAATAATGTGATGTAATGCCAAATAAATTAAGCGAATATCTTGTTTTTCTGGGTTGTGAAATAGTTCGCTGCGCAAGTGGTAAATTGTCGGATATTTTTCCCTATACGTCTTATCTGTAAATGTGTGATCCGAGAATAATATGTTGGCGTCAAGATCTAAGGACGAGCTTTTATCGTCTATGTAGAGCATGGATTCTGTCAGGCGTAGATAGAAATTGGGATCGACGTTGCAGATTTCATTGTTGAATATTTGCTGCAATAGCGTGATACGTCTCTTTCTTCTGGCGAGCCTTCTGCGCGATGAGCGGAATGATCGTCTTAGTTCAGCCTTTTGAGCTTCATTAAATAAATTTGCTCCCCACATGTTCTGATGTTTATGTCTACGCAGACTGAAATCTTCGTTGATGACCGCCCATCCTACGCTACCCGTGCCGATGTCTAGACCTATAGAATATGATTGTTTCATTGTGTGATATCCTTGTTTAATTATTTTCAGTATATCGTTTACTTTTGGGGTTTACAATATTGCTTTAGTTGTATATACTTCTACTGTACCGTTTCGGTACTTCAATATAACACTACAGGTTAAAATAAAGCATTAGCTAAAATGTTTCTACAAAAGATTCAGGCGGTAGGCCTGTTTTTTTGTTGTACCTGTCTCGCCAACTGGCATATGAATTCATCCACCACGGATTTACTGAACGGTTAAGGGATGATGCAGTGTAACCGTTTGACTTTTGTTCTCCGACAGTTTGACCTTTATTATTGGTGCCGTTACCCATTAAGAAGTAGCCGTTAAGCCCGCCGTCATCTCCAGTAACATTAAGAAGGGCTTGGGCTTCTGCTCGTTTGGTTGCTGACGGGTGGTTGTTTGCGTGATATTGAAGGTACTGACGATATGATTCATTTCCTTGCATAAGAAAAACACTCCTTTTTGTAACTTGGAGTGTTATTGACAAATCTGATGATTTCAGTTATACTGTCGGCGTGAAAAAGACTAAATTTATTCTTGTCATTTTTGTTAGCATCGCAGTAGTCGTTGGCGCAGTTGCTGCCTATTTATTTGTTGCTCAACGTAATACAGAGATAACAAAGACAACTCCTGTCGTAGAATCGCCTTCGTTTCAAAATCCCAACAAATTATCTAATAGCAAAAAGATAGAACCGCCGACAGAGCTGTCAATATTGAACGCTGTCAATACTGAACGAGCCAAAGTCGGCGTTGCACCATTAAAACTGCACCCAAACTTATCTAAGACCGCTCAAATGAAAGCCGACGACATGATAGCTAGGAATTATCGCGGACACTACATGCCAGACACGAACCAACCGCTTACAGAAGAAATGAGGAGACTTCAAGTTGCCGCTTGCACAAACGCCAGCGAAAACTTGACTTGGAACGATAGCGGAACAGATACAAAGCAATCTATAGATTGGTGGCTTAGTTCACCGCCGCACAAAGCTGCCATGCTCGACCCCAAGTACACCTATACTGGTATTGGCGTCGGGGACGGCAAAGTCGTTGTACAGCATTTTTGTGTAGCGCGCTAGAATAACGCTATATACAGAAGAAATATAGACACTGCAATAATGCCGATAAGGGATAGGACCATCCCATAGGTATATTGCATAAAATGGCTAATGGTAAATTCTATCCATTCCCCATTACCAGTTGCATCCTCCGCTAAGTATCCATACTTTTTGAGCTTATAAAATGTTTTTTCTGGTGCTGAATAGCTACATACAAGTGTATATATTACTGTAGCAATAACTAAAGTAAATGGAATAGTAACAAATTCCGTTGGAATACTACTTATACATTTTTGACCAAGCAAAATGAATGCCGGTATGGAAAAGGTACTAGCAGCCAACTGACGTAGGACACTCCATGAGAACATCCTTATAGCAACATCGTTATCGTCAACTCCATATGGCGATGCCAGCGTATATAGCCACATTATTTGTTTCCAGGTTATGACTGAATATATAGAAATAAATGCAGCGGTGCCATAGAAAAACCACACGTGCCAATCACTCATACAGCCACTCGCTCACTCCATCAAAACAGTTTTTTAAGCTCTTTTGCTGGTATCTTACATTCATCTCTTAAATACTCACAAATCTGCTTTGACGTTCCAGAGGATAGTACGTGGTGTCTTGGCACGATGATAATCTTATTGTCTGATTCTCTGACATACTTACCGTGCTTTGACCCCAGTTTGCTAATAAACCCGTAACATATCAGCAACGCGATAAGTTTCTTTGTTCTGATTGAGCGATAAAACTCAGACATCTATTTTGCCAATACAAGCTGTTTACTTTTGATTAGCTGATTTGCGTAGTCTATGTCTTCTGGCAATAGTCTCGGCATACTTGGCTTAATTCGTTCTGGTATATCCAAGTAGGTAAGTAGTAGGTCATTTACATTTTCGACAAGTCTTGCCGCATCACGACTTTCTGTAATGAGCAGCGCGGTGACCTTTTTCCTGTCAAGGCTAGTGATAGTTGCAGTATAGAACTTCGTCTTTTTATCATAGGAAGTCTTAACATAAATACTCCCTGGCATTTTATGCTGATATGCAGCGACTTCTTCAATAGATGGAATATCAAACATTCGCCTAATGTGGTGGTAAAGACGGTTAATCATGCTTATAGTATACACCACAAACCCCAAATCTCCAAATTGTAAAAATACTATTAAATTGGGTAGGTATTATGTCCTATTACCTGTCTTCTAAGAAATTTACAGGCTATTGATCATTGATGTCTTGAGGATTGTCTGCTATAGTGGAATTAGAAGAATCCCCACTTAAATCCCGGTAATGGGATTCGGGGATTTTTTCTGTATTA
>ERZ773272.888-NODE-888-length-11559-cov-39.377260_pt1 | contig 11559 bp, 7 predicted proteins | sample MGYA00511891_ERZ773272 | MGnify/ENA primary metagenome ERZ773272 (study PRJEB29015, sample SAMEA2738150) | human oral metagenome | biome: human oral; feature: human-associated habitat; material: saliva | place: China | collected 2198 ...
AGGTTCGAATCCTTTCAGGGGCACGATGTTCTTATTCGAGAGGGAACACGGGAGCCGATATCCGAGGCGTATTGTTCGGGTATCGGCTCCTTTTTATTTAACCGCCCATGCCGGGCTGCTCCTCTTCAACCTCAGAGGGTGGACACTACCCGCTTCCCTATTGTGGCAACGCTAACCGCCTTGAGAGAATGGGGAAACGCGCACACCGTTCACATCAGCCCGGCCCAAGTCACGACAGCGGAGGTAACCCGATGACCACCATGCGCCAGATTCAGCTCACCGAATGGGGCGATGAAAGCGTTCTGCACGAAGCAAACGTGCCCATCCCCTCGCCGGTGCGCGGTCACGTGCTCATCAAGACGGTTGCCGCCGGTGTGAACCCGATTGATGTGACCACTCGCAAGGGTCTGGGTCCCGCCGCTCAGCTGGCAGATCCGTCGTACAAGCCCTTCGTGCCCGGCTGGGATGTTGCCGGAACCGTGGTTGCTACCGCCGGCGACTACACGGGTTTTAAGGTGGGCGACGGCGTATTTGGTCTTGTTTCTTTCCCCTCCCCCGCCGGTGCGTACGCCGAGTATGTTCTCGCCCCGGCGCATCAGCTGGTGAAGGTGCCCGCCGATGTTCCCTGCGCACAATTGGGTGGTGCTCCCCTGGCGGCGCTGACCGCATACCAGGCGCTCTTCGAAGTGGCGCGGTTGAAGGAAGGCGAGCGCGTGCTCATTCACGCCGGTGCCGGAGGGGTCGGTCACCTCGCCGTTCAGCTGGCGGCGCAGGCGGGCGCTCAGGTTTTTGCGACCGCATCTGCGGCGAACCACGAGTTTGTGCGCTCGCTGGGTGCCCAGCCCATTGATTACCGTACCGAGGATTTCCGTGCCGTACTGGGTCAGACCATGGATGTGGTGCTCAATTCCACCGGTCAGCAGACCTTCCTCGATTCGCTGGAGGTGCTGGTTCCCAGCGGCCGTATTGTTACCCTGACCAGCCCTGACCCGCTGGATGTTGCGCGTGAGCGCGGCTTCGAGGCGCAGTGGCTGACGGTTCACCCGGACCGTGTGCAGATGCAGGAGATTGCCCGCCTCATGTCCCTGGGTCTGTTGAAGGTGCACGTAGATCAGGTGCTTGATTTTTCGCAGGCTGCGCAGGCTCACGCCCTGGTGGCGACGGGTCGCACCCGCGGCAAAATCGTGCTGGTTCCCTAACTCGGCGCTGATTGATGTTGAACTCTGAGAACGCGCCGAAGATTGAGGGCGCGATGAACACCGAGGGTGCGATGAACGCTGAGAATACCAAGTACCGCTCCGGTTTCTACCGCGAGGCGGGCTTTTACGACGCCCACTCGCTACCCGATTACGGTGCACAGTCGCCGGTAACTCGCGAGGCGTTCGCCTACGACTTCTTCCCCGCGGCTACTGGAGCTTCAACTGCTAAAACTTCAACTACCGAGCCTTCTTCCCCCGCGCCTCTGCTGGTGTGGGTTCACGGTGGCGCCTGGCGCTTCGGCACGAACCAGGCCCTACGCGACACCATCCTGCGCACCCCTGACGGGGAGCAACCCAATACCCAGGCGCTCATGCGCGCCGCTTTTCAGCAGGCAGGCTGGGCGGTCGCGTCCATCAACTACCGGTATTCGCATCAGGCACTCTTCCCGGGTGCCCTGCACGATGTGAAGGAGGCGGTGCGTTTCTTCCGCGCCAACGCCCACGGGTTCGGTATCGACCCGCAACGCATCGCGGTAGCGGGCGGAAGCGCCGGCGGGCACCTGAGCATGCTGGTTGCACATACGGGAGATTCCGCCGCCAGTGACTCTGTCCTTGGGGACTCTGCGTTTGGGAATTCTGCATTTGGGGACTCTGCGGGCGCACCCGAGCATGACGAATACTTTGAAGGCAGGGCGGCAAGCGCCTACCCGTCCCATAGTTCGCAGGTGGCGGCGGCGGCTTCGTTTTACGGGGTCAGCGATTTGAGGACCATCTTCACCGATCGCCCCCTGGCCGGCTACGCTCTCGATCACCCTGAGGATGACGGCGCCGAATGGCGACTGCTGGGAAGCACCTACCCGGTGCCCGCAGACGCGTCTACTCTCGACGCTTCCAAGGGTGAGCGGGCGGTTCCAGGTGTCTGCATCGAGCGTGCCCAAAAGAACTGGGAGCGTGCGCATCCTATTGATGCGGTACGCCCCCAGAAGCGAGTGAACCTGAAACGAGTGAATAAGTTCGAAAGTGCCTTAGCACAGGGTGCAAGCGGCGGTGCCACGCCCCTCATGCTCGTGCACGGTATTAGTGATTCGTGTGTGCCGTACCAGCAATCGGTGCGGGTGTATCAGGCGCTGCGCACGCGGCAGGTGCCTACCGATTTGGTGCTGGTTCCGGATGCCGAACACGGGGATTCGCGCTGTTTTAGCCCCGAGATTGTTCAGCAGATGCTGCAATTTCTGAACCGTACTGTCTCATCAGAATGATTGATCAGACGGTGAATGATTCAGACGGTGATTGACCGGATGCGGGTTTAGCGAACGCGGCGGTTCACGTATTCGTGCTCAAGGCGGTAACGTTCGAGGTCATCAAAAGCAACGCGACGGTGCGTGTTAATGCGCTCGAACGGAATATCTCCGCGCTCCAGCAGGCGAACAACGGTCGGGCGGGATACGCCCAGGTAGTCTGCCGCCTCCTGCGTGGTCATCAGGCGGTCCTGGCGTACCACGCAGACATCCTTACGGTCGGCGAATGCGCGCGCTACGGAGGTGAGGGGCCCGTACATTTCGGGAGAAATCTGTACGCGCTCGCCGTCGCCGGTCACCAGGTAGAGGGTTTCTTCGGCGCTGAGGCGGTCGAAGTGGGTGCGCAGACTCGCGTGAACGAGGGCTTGGAAGAGTTCTTCGCAGCGGTGGTGAATTTCTTCATGCTGTCCGTCTTCGCAGCAATCCAACACTGCAGCACGTGTTGCCGGGTACGTCTTTGGTGATGGCATAGTCACTCCTTCGTTACTGTGTTATTCACCACTGTAGCAGTTGAACGAAACTATCGAAAGAAAGTTAAGAAGCGCATTTAATTCGTATCTGCGGTGCATATAATTCAGATGAATAATTATTAGCTATTTAAATAGCATTTGATGCTATTTATTGTATCTTAACTGCCCTTTTGAGGGCCATCATTCCGCCGCTGCCCACCCCGGGTTCCCGCGAACAAACCCAAATATGACAAACAAAGCACACCCCAAGCCCACCGCGGGTAAGGCGAGTACACTGGATAGGATATGTCTGAGCAGAAATCCACGAAGAAACACGCAGATACTTCTAAGGCCCCCCACACCGCCCCCACCATGGCGAGCATGGCGGCCGCAATCCACGCGGCAAAGGTACGATCCTCCGAAAAAACCGGTGCAAAAACCGGCGAAAAGACCGGTGCAAAAACCGGCGAAAAGACCGCAGATAAAACCGCTGAGAACAACGCGGTAAAAAACGGCGCCCCGAAGAAGGGTACACAGAAGAACAGCGCCCAGAAGAATAACGCAGACCGCCAGAACTCCTCCCGCGGCGCGTCCGAACGCAGCTCCAACGCCTCCCGCTCTACCCGACGCGGAGGCGGTAACAACCGCGCCCGTACCCAGGGCAACCAGCAGGGCGGCAATCAGCAGAACCGACCGGCACCGCGCCGCTACGAACCGCTCATCCCCGAGGTCATCACCTACCCCGAAGAGCTGCCCGTCAGCGAACGCCGCGAAGACATCATGAACGCGATCCGCGACAACCAGGTCGTCATCATCGCGGGTGAAACCGGCTCCGGTAAAACCACCCAGATCCCCAAAATGTGCCTCGACCTGGGCCTGGGCGCAAAGGGCCTCATCGGCCACACCCAGCCGCGCCGACTCGCCGCACGCTCCGTCGCCGAACGCATCGCCGAAGAACTCGGACAGAAAATCGGCGAAACCGTCGGCTACCAGGTGCGATTCACATCCGAAGTTGGCGAACACAGCGCCATCAAACTCATGACCGACGGCATTCTGCTCGCCGAAATTCAGAACGACAAGCTGCTGCGCCGCTACTCCACCCTCATCATTGACGAGGCGCACGAACGCAGCCTGAACATTGACTTCATCCTCGGCTACCTCAAGCGCATCCTGCCGCAGCGCCCGGATCTGAAGGTCATCATCACCTCCGCAACCATCGACCCGGAGCGTTTCGCGCGCCACTTCTCCCCCAGCTACGTGCCGGGCAAGGGCATCGTCGACGAAAACCTCAGCGCCGAAGAACGCGAAATCGCCGAAGCGATTCTGCCCGACGACGCGCCGCCCATCATTGAGGTGTCCGGCCGAACCTACCCCGTGGAAATCCGCTACCGCCCGCTCGACGAGGAAGACTACCTCAGCGACGACGAAATCGAAGACGACCACGACCCCACCGACGGTATCCTCGACGCCATCAAGGAACTCTCCAAGGAAGCCCCCGGCGACATCCTCATCTTCTTCTCCGGCGAGCGCGAAATCCGCGACGCCAAGGACGCAATCGAGGCCATGGTCGCCAAGTCCCCGCGCCTGAACTACGAAGTGCTACCCCTGTACGCCCGTCTCTCCCTTGCCGAGCAGCACCGCGTGTTCTCCCCTGGATCGCGCCCGCGCATCGTGCTCGCAACGAACGTTGCCGAAACCTCGCTGACCGTGCCCGGCATCAAGTACGTCATCGACACCGGCACCGCCCGCATCTCCCGCTACTCGGCACGCACCAAGGTGCAGCGCCTGCCCATCGAACGCATCTCGCAGGCAAGCGCCAACCAGCGTTCCGGCCGATGCGGCCGAGTCAGCGACGGCATCGCAATCCGCCTCTACTCCGAAGAAGACTTCAACTCGCGCCCCGAGTTCACTGACCCCGAAATTCTGCGCACCAACCTCGCAGCCGTCATCCTGCAGATGATCGCAATCGGCGTGGTCCGCGAACCCGGCGACATCTCCCGCTTCCCGTTCGTGCAGCCGCCCGCATCCCGCGCCATCAACGACGGCGTGAACCTGCTCCGCGAACTCGGCGCGCTCACCGAACGACCCCGCGCACCCCGCAAGGGCCGCGGCAATAGCGCAACCCTCACCGCCATCGGCCGAGCCATGGCGGCATTCCCCGTGGACCCGCGCCTCGCCCGCATGATCATCGAAGGCGGCCGCCGCAACTGCGCCAAGGAAATGATGGTGCTCGCCGCCGCCCTGACCATCCAGGACCCGCGCGAACGCCCCGCCGACGTGCGCGCAGAAGCCGACGCCATGCACGCCCGCTTCATCGACGACACCTCCGACTTCTCCTCCTTCCTGCTGCTCTGGGACTACATCAACGAGCAGCAGGCGGCGCTGTCCTCCTCTCAGCTGCGCAAGATGTGCCACCGCGAGTTCATCAACTACCTGCGCATCCGCGAATGGCAGGACCTCTTCGCCCAGCTGCGCGAAATGGGCCGAACCGCCAACATTCACGCCAGCGGCGGTCGCGATATTAACGCCTCCGCGCACGAGGTAGACATCCACAAGAGCCTGCTCACCGGCCTGCTCTCGCACGTGGGCGTCAAGGAAGAACGCGAAAAGGACTCCAAGGGACGCAACCGCGGCCCCCGCGAATACCTCGGCGCACGCGGCACCAAGTTCGCGATCTTCCCCGGCTCCGGCCTGTTCAAAAAGAGCCCCGACTGGGTGCTCTCCGCCGAACTCGTCGAAACCTCCCGCCTGTGGGCGCGCACCAACGCCTCCATCGACCCGCAGTGGATCGAAGAAATCGGCAAGCACCTCATCAGCGTGCAATACTCCGAACCGCACTGGTCCCTCAGCTCCGGTGCGGCAGTAGCCTACGCCAAGGGCACCCTCTTCGGCCTGACCATCTACGCCGACCGCCCCGTGCAGTACGCCCGCGTGGACGCCGCCGCGGCCCGCGAAATCTTCATCCAGTCCGCCCTCGTCGAAGGCCAGTGGCACACCCAGCACAAGTTCTACCTGCGCAACCAGCGCGCCCTCGCCGAGGTCGAAGAGCTTGAGGCACGCCTGCGCCGCCGCGACCTGCGCGTGGACGACTCCGTGCTCTTCGCCTTCTACGATGCCCGTATCCCCGCCCACGTGACGGATGTGCGCGCCTTCGACAAGTGGTGGAAGCAGGCACGCCTCGAAGACGACAACTTCCTGGACTTCAACCCCGAGAAGCTCATCAACGAGGAGGCCGCCGACTACGACGACTCGCAGTTCCCGCGCCAGTGGGTGCAGCGTACCGACAGCGGCGAACTCACCCTCGACCTGCGTTACGAATACGCCCCCACCGCCGGTGTGGGAGGCGCCCGCACCGAAGCCGCCAAGCGCGACGGTGTGGCCGTGCAGGTACCGATTCTCTTCCTCAACCAGCTGAGCCCCGAACCGTTCCGCTGGCAGATTCCCGGCCTGCGCCACGAACTCGTCACCGCGCTCATCAAATCGCTCCCCAAGGCGATTCGACGCAACTTCGTGCCCGCGCCCGACGTGGCGCGTGCCGCCTGCGCCGCCCTCGAGGAAGACTACTCCCCCGCCACCGACGAGTTGCTCCCTTCCCTCGCGCTCGTGCTGCGTCGCCTGCGCGGCGTGGTCGTCGAGCCCGAGGCCTTCAACTGGGACGCCGTGCCCGAGCACCTGAAGATGGGCTTCCAGGTGCGCAACGCCCGCAACAAAATCCTGGGTGAGGGTAAGGACCTGCGAGCCCTGCAACAGCAGCTACACAAGGAGATTCGCAGCGCCCTCGCCGACTCGCTCGGCGCATCCGACGAGGCCATGGCGAAGATGGTTGCGCTCGCGCAGGGTGGTTCGGGCAACTCAGGCGGCTCGAGCAACGCGGGTAGCTCCGCGGCTTCTGCGAAGAAGGGCGCGAAGAGCCCGGATGCCCCTGCCAACGCGGATGCATCCGGCGGAGTACGCGAAATCAGCGGCCTCACCGAATTCCCCGCCGATCTCTTCCCCAACGGAGAAATCCCCCGCAAGGTACAGCGTGTCATCGCGACCCAGGCGGTTAACGGCTACCCCGCCCTCGTGGACGAAGGCTCCAGCGTGGGCCTGCGTATCTTCCCCACCGAGGCCGAACAGCTGCACGCGCAGCGTCGCGGCATCATCCGTCTGCTCCAGCTGCAGGTGCCCTCGCCCGTGCGCTACGTGAGCGAACACCTCTCCCACAAGGAGAAAATCGTCTTCACGCAGAACCCGCACGGCTCCATCGACGAACTCATTCGCGACTGCACCGTCGCGGCGCTCGACCACCTCGTGCCGCACACGCCCATCTTCACGCACGCCGAATACAGCGAACTCTACGAGCACGTGCGCGCCGAACTCATCGAGACGGTCTTCGACGTCACCAAGCTCGTCGCCGAAATCCTCTCCGAAGCCACCGCGCTGAAGAAGGCCATCAAGAAGGCCACCTCGCTGACGACCATGCACGCCGTCTCCGACGTGAAGGCTCAGATGGAGAACCTGGTCTACCCCGGGTTCGTGGCGCAGACCGGCTACGACCAGCTGGTTCACCTGCCGCGTTACTTGAAGGCCGCCCAGGTGCGCCTGACGAAGCTCGGCCCGAACCTACACCGAGACAACCAGCTGATGCTCACGGTGCAGGATCTTGAGGATTCCTACGATAACGCGGTCAAGTCGCTGCCGGCCGGCACCATCGTGCCGGATGCGCTCCGCCGCGTGAACTGGATGATTGAGGAGCTGCGCGTCAGCTTCTTCGCCCAGGAGCTTGGTACCACCTACACGGTGTCTGAGAAGCGCATTGCGAAGGCTCAGCGTGAGGCGCTGGACGCCATCAAGCGCTAGAATTTGAGCTTGCGCGGATGGCGGTGCTCGTCCTCGCTCTTACTCAGGTGTAGGTGCGCCGCATGTTTCCTCCGCGCCTACGCAGGGGCACCCGTCACCCGGACGCTCCGCTCTTCCTTGCTTCGCTGCGGAGAGCGCCCGGGGCGGCACCCTGAGGGCGCTTCCGGAAAACACGGCTGCACCTGCAGCACAAGCAAAGAGCCCCACACGATTACCTCGTGTGGGGCTCTTTCGTATCTGTGGTTTTCAGTGCCCGGTTGGGTCGGCAAGCTATGCACTTCCTCCGCTCCTGCAGGGGAACCCGCCGCACCCGGACGCTCCGCTCTTCCTTGCTTCGCTGCGGAGAGCGCCCGGGGCGGCACCCTGATGTCGCTTCCGGAAGGCATAGCCGCCTCCGCCTATGCGTTGGCAAGAGCAACCAAGACAGGTTAGGCTGCCGCCTCACAGAAAGTCACCGTCACCGAACCGTTACCGCGGTCGTGCATCCACTGCGGCGCGTTCTCGGCCGAGGCGATCGCACCCTCGCTCACCGACGGTGCAATGTACGAGCCGCCCGCGCCACCTGCGCCGCCCTGCATCGTGTAGCCGATGCCCTGACGCACACCGGTCGGGCTGTTCAGCCACTTCTGGGTCAGCACAATCGAGGAGACGGACTGGGCCGCTCCGGAACCGCCACCGCCGTAGCCCGCGCCGCCACCACCGGACACCACGGACTGGTAGCCGTTGAAGTTCTGCGCATATGCGCCCTCGTCGTTGTAGACGTCCAGGTCCCAGCTGCGGTCCTCGTAGGTGCCCTTCTCATGCACGCTGGCGGGGTTCTCGTCGAGCTGGTAGGAGTACGCGCCCGCGCCGTCACCGCCGTTGCCCGCGAAGCCGCTCGTGCCCGCGTTACCTGCGACGAACTGGCTGAACAGCACCTGGTTGTTGGTGGTCTCGAAACCGATGACGGGGCCGCTAACCGGCAAGGTACCTGCCGCGCCGCCGGCACCGCCCGCACCCGCCGCGCCGCCGAAGCCGGAGTTGTAGGTCAGCACCTTGGAGCGTTCAGCCCTATAGATTTCGTAGCCGGGGGTGCCGTTGGAGCCTGCCGCCGCGGAGGCGCTACCCGCCGCATCGAATTGCGGGGATGCATCCGAGCCGAGGGCCGCCACGCCGGCATCGATCTGGCCGTCGAGGTTGGAGTACCAGGGGTCCGCATAGGACACGCCGGAGCTGGTCATACCCGCGCCGCCACCGCCGCCAGCGACAGCAACCACGGTGCCGTCAATGAGCAGTGCGGAGGAGCCGCCGCCGGATGCGGCGTAGACCTGGCTCTTGGAGTTTGCCGGGTTAGCGTACTTGGCGTCCACCTGCGCGGTGACGCTGGCGGGGATGGTGTAGGCGGGCACGGAGCCGCCGTTGCCGTAGCCTTCGCCGCCGGCCGTGGGGGTGAGCGAACCATCGCCGATGCCGCCCGCGGCTGCCACGATCTGCACGGTGGATCCGGGGGTAACCGCAACAACGCCGGTGACCTTCGCGCCGGAACCCGCCGGGGTCATGCGGTTGTTGGTGCCGCCCGCGCCGCCAACCAGCTCGAAGCGGATCTTGTAGACGTTGTTGGGGACGGTGAATGTCTTGACGGTCTTGGCGCCCTCGTCGGTGCCAGAGATGCTGTAGGCAGGGCTGGCCGCCAGGGTACAGTCTGCGGCGACGGATGCCGCGTAGGACGGAACGGTTGCCGATGCCGCGACGACCGGTGCCGCCCAGGCTACGCCCGCGACAAGCTTGCGGCGGGTCAGGGATGAAGACATGGTATGCCCTTTAGGATGAGGAAAATATTAGGTGGTGTGCGGCGCGACGGTATCTGAATCCAAGCAAGCATCGAATTACTTGCTTTGGAAAGAAACTCGGCGCCGTTCAAAAGAATACCCTTAACCTCAGCCTTAACATAAATCCCTGGCTTGAGCACTGCACGGGTGCTTCTGGGACGCCTCGTGCCGCTCCCTTCCTTTGCTCCTGCAGGTGAACCTGCCACACCCGAACGCTCCGCTCTTCCTTGCTTCGCTGCGGAGAACGCCCGGGCGGGCACCCTGATATCGCTTCCGGAAGGTGCGGCTTTATGCGAGCCGCAGGTTCCGTCCGCGCACGCAACGCCAGCAGAGGGTCTGCAGGTTCTCGGGCTCATTATTGCCGCCGTTAGACAGCGGAACCTTGTGGACAACCTCCAGGACGAGGATTCGTTCACGCATGATGGAGTTGCCGCATCCGGGGTTTTGGCAGGTGTAGTTATCGCGTTCTTTGATGCGTTGGCGTAGCTGCGCGGTCATGAGGGTGCGTTCGCCGCCTTCGGGCCATGCCCAGCGTATTTTGCGTTCGAGAGTCTCCGAGAGCGCGTCTAGGGTCGGAGTGTCAAGGGTGACGGTGACGGCACGGTTTTCTTTACCATCTGCTGAGGTGTATTCGAATCGGTAGACGGGGTACGGCACGCTCAGCCCCACGTGGTAGACGTTGAGTTTTTTCCAGAACTCGTCGGCGTACTGCTTGATGATGAACGGGGGCGGGTTGATGTGTGCAAGCATGTCCTCTTCACGGCGGCGCACGTTGTCAACGGCCGTTTCTAGGCGCGCGATATCGTCGGAGAGGCGCTGCACGTCTTTGAGGGTTTGCAGATCGGCTTCGATGTGGAAGTACTTGGTGAGGCTGCCGATGGGGTCCCGCTCGGCTTCGAGAACGACCTGTTCAGAGGATTTATAGATGTGCGGGGGACGTTCGTCAGTTTTCTTCCGCAGCAGCGTCTGCCAGGTTTTGGGTTGTTGAGCCTCGACGGTGGCGAGGTGACCGTACATGCCGTTGGTGGAGGTGCCGAGTTCGTAGATTCCGCGAGTGTAGATGTCGTGTACGTAGCTGGCGATTTCGTTGTATTCGCTGGCGAGTGTGGCGGTGCGTTGCCGGTGCATCTGGAATTCGGGGGATGCGAAGTACCGGTTTTTGCGGATGGTCAGGATGATGCCCAGAATGAGCACGATGATGACGACGCCAAGGATGACGTACCAGAGGGAGAAGACGAGGCATACGGCGAAGAAGATGCCGAACCCTTTGAGGAAGGATTTCACGGGTGTTCCTTTGCGATACGGCGGTGTATCTGTGAGTGTAGATTTCCTCCATTAGAGTATCGGAGGTGGGTTCGGTGTGCAAAGCAATTGGTCGCGTCGGAGGCATATAGGCCTCCGCGCCGCTCCCTTCCTTCGCTCCTGCAGGGGAACCCGCCGCACCCGGACGCTCCGCTCTTCCTTGCTTCGCTGCGGAGAGCGCCCGGGCGGGCACCCTGATGTCGCTTCCGGAAGGTGCGGCGCTAGGCTAAAATTTCAGCTCACCTATCCGGCGAAGCCAGCAAAAGGCTGAGAAGGCGACCGCCCCCCTCCCCCTCCAGTTCGTTATACCGGTATCGCGCACACAAGCCCCGCACTTACTGAACCGGGCTCGAGTATTTTACTTACGAGGCGGAGGGATGGTGTCCTCCGTCGTGACATCGGGGACGCGGAGCGGGGCGAGCGTATTTTCCGGAAGCGCCCTCAGGGTGCCCGAAGCGAAGCGAGGGCGGGTCCCCTGCGACGGCGCGGAGGAAATATACGGAGCACCGCCTCCAGAACGTACATAGGAACAAGGAGGACGCCACCCCAACCAAGGAACTGAAAAGTTAAACACAAAAACCCTGATTCCTAAGAATCAGGGCTTTATTTGTGCGCGATACTGGGATCGAACCAGTGACCTCTTCCGTGTCAGGGAAGCGCG
>ERZ773272.890-NODE-890-length-11545-cov-4.677285_pt1 | contig 11545 bp, 9 predicted proteins | sample MGYA00511891_ERZ773272 | MGnify/ENA primary metagenome ERZ773272 (study PRJEB29015, sample SAMEA2738150) | human oral metagenome | biome: human oral; feature: human-associated habitat; material: saliva | place: China | collected 2198 ...
GGAATATTGTTTAGGATTCTGATTAAATCTATTATTATTTATGATACTATATACCTTATCCTCTCTGTAACTACTTGAAATGCACCCATCATTATTTTCGTGAGTATTCTTAAACCAATCATAGCTTCCGTTATATTTCATAATTACGCCAATAATCCCATTTGTATGAGAAGTTCTATTTTTACGAGTTATATATTTAAGACAGTATTCTATTTCCCAATCAATCCACTTGCTATCAGTCATTTTTGGAGACAGAATAACTATTGTTACTGATGTGTCATGCATCATATTTTTTAAGTTTTTTTTAATATTCTCTGTTGATGTATCTGTTAAATCCGGAGATTCGCTCGTTTCTCCTTTGTAATATGTTGCATCCTCACCTAGTGCTTTGATGATTTTGTTTCTTAATTTTTTTTATTCACTATATTTATATGATATAAAAGTTTTATGTACCATAAACCCTCCCTATTTTTCTATATCCTCTAAAATCCTTAAAATAATGTCAACAATTTTATCAATATCCGTTTCACTTTCCAATTGATTAATAAATTTATCGAGGTAAGGATAATCTTGAATCCGAATTTTTACCTCATCAAAAATCTTTTTTGCTGCATCTCCTGTACTTCCAATAGGAATAATTATATTCCCTTTCTTTTTTGCAATTTCAAATTCTTCAATACATCCATCTGCTATTATTTTAGTATCAGAACTTTTCTCTATTTTATTTCCAAATATAAAAATGGCGACTCCTGTATCTTCTATAATTTTTTCACGATACTCTTTCCACTTTTCTTTTCTCTCATTTGGTTCAGAAATATTCTGGGGAAATGGATACAAACGTAAATGTTCATCTAGGTGTCTATATTTTTCCTTGTAAATCACATCCAAAGCGCCATTTATAACTGCAGAACCTATTCCCAATCCAAACCCTGACACTATTCGGCAATCTTTACGCACCAATGCCCCTGCAATATTTCCAGCAAGTTTTTCTGCCTTATTTTTATCCCATGGTTCTATATATTTACTCGAACTTCCTGAAATAAATACATTCTTAAACTTAGACGCCCTTTCAATATCACGAAGAATATCTGTAATTTCATCATATGAATCAACAAAGACAGTTTGTATTCCATAGTTACGTAAATTTTCCTCTTGCAAATCCTGTTTAGCTAAACAATATCCATATTCAGTTTTATCACTAAAGTCACTCTCTTGAACTCGTTTAACAAAACAATAATGGTTAGGTATATTTTCTCCCAACAAAGAACGTATTTGACTTAGTACATAGTCTAAATTAGGATCTGAAAAGCTAAAACCTATAAATAAAAAAACTTTAGATATTAGATCTCCTTTTAAAGCCGTACGAAACAAGGGGCGATGATATTCGTATAATTCATAATCTTCCTTTGTTAGAACTGCTTTAGCTGGGTGCTCCACATCACCATGCATTTTGTACACTATCGCATCTCTATCACGTATCATATTAGGGATTTGCTCCGTTTCAAATTTTACATCTGGCTTTCGGTTCGCCGAACGAATTCCCTCTTCAAGTAACCTATCGTAGTTAGTCGTCCAGTATGTAAATATAGGTAACCTTGATAAAATTTGAATATTTTCATTAATCTGTACATCTTTAGAAAAAGCATTTAATATTTCTTGATTAATCGCACCACGTGTTCGTTTTTTATTACGGTAAAACTGAGCAACCGAAAGCATATCTGTCTCTTTATCAACATCCAATTCAATGTCCTTAGCTAATGGACGAATAAGCTCTTTCCAATCCACAAATCCAGATGAACGAGAAAGCCCGGAACCCGCAAAAACAGCAGCATTTCCTTCTCTAATAGCTTTTACATAATTTCTTATTAATTCTTCTTTTTTTATTGCCATAATATCCCTACCTTCTAAGCAGACTTTAAATCAATATACTTCCTGACAATAATTGATAAATAAGCCTAACATATAAACAATTTAAAACAATTACTTTTCTTAATTATACTTCTTGAAATTTTCAGCTTGCTCTAATACTTCTTTATAAACCTCATCTAATGTTACAGGAGGATAATCAAATTCATCCATAAGAAGAATTAAATCGACCTGAAGATTTGCTTTGATATCCTCACGAGTAGACCAATCTGTATATCTCGCTTTGTCATCTACAATTGCTTTTATTCTCTTTGAGAGTTCAATCATTTTGTCATTAGGATACTCAAACTCATACTTCTTGGAAACAGCTTTTAATATGTCGAAAAACGCCTTTTCTTCATAGTCTATTCCCATTTTCTTAAATGAATTTTTCTCTTGTTTTAATTCCTCTAAAAGTTTTACAAGCTGGTCTGCAACATCATCAAGGACTTCGTTTGCATAAGCCTCATCACGTCTACGATTGTTATATTCATCTACGACGCGCTTTAATCTATCCGCAAATTCAACCGCCATTATTTTGTTAACTTTCTTAAACTCATCAATCGCTTGTGAAAGCAGTCTTTGCAAAATCTTTATTTTTGTATTTGGTAACTGTATTGCATTTATCTTGTCCATATATTCATCGCTAAAAATATCAACAGAAATGTGTTTTCCTGTTTCAAATAGTTCCTCTATACCGTCCGACTGAATCGCTCCCTCAAGCATTTCACGAACGCGAGCATTCATTTGAGAAATGTCAGGCGCATCACCTTTTGTTAGCTTAAAGAGAACAGAACGTACTGCACAATAGAAATGGATGTAATCCTTATCTATATCTGAGAACCTATCGCTGGAGCTACAAAGATTAAATGCCTGCTTCATACGCTTAACCGCTGCCATAAACCTTGTTTCCATTTCTTCGGAAAGCTGCACATACTCCACAGCACGATTTAGGCAAGCAAGTTGCTCAATAGGAGATCCATTAAGAAAGTCAGTGTTATTAAAATTATGGAACATTTGAGCAAGTACTTCCAACTGGTCTTTTACAATAATAATTGACTGCTCAACACCTTCAAATTCTTCACTCTCAAAATTAGTATATTTTTTAAGTGCCATATTCATATTTTTCTTAATTCCGATATAATCAACAATTAATCCTTTATCCTTACCTTCACACACTCGATTTACACGAGAGATAGTTTGAATAAGTGTGTGTTGCTGAATAGGCTTATCTATATAAATAGTATCAAGTTCAGGAACATCAAAGCCTGTTAGCCACATATCGACTACAATGGCAATTTTGAAGTTTGATTTTGGATTTTTGAATTGTCTATCAAACTCTTTACGATCATCTTTAGTACCAAGCAAATCAAAGAGTTCCTTTTCATCATCTTTATTACGAGTCATAACCATTTTAATTTTTTCCATCGGCTTTAACTTTTTTCTATCCTTTTCATCAAGATCAACACCATCTTCACAGATTTTCTTTTCTGTCCATTCTGGACGAAGCTCAGTAATTATTTTGTAAAAGTCGTAAGCAATATAACGATTTGAGCATACGAACAGAGCTTTTCCAGCAACGGTTGCCCCTTCTTCAACACGAGTTTCATAGTGATTAAGAAAATCTTCAGCAACGGCACGAAGTCTGTCAGGATCACCAATAATGATTTCCATATTGGCAACACTTTTTTTGCTCTCCTCAACCTGATATTCGTTAGCTTCTTCTCTGACACAAAAATCATAGTATTCTTCAATCTCTCTAACTTTATCTTGGTTAATGGTAACTTTTGCAGCACGGCCGTCATAAACAAGATTTACGGTAATACCATCACGAACTGCTTCAGTCATTGTATATGCATCAACAACACAACCAAATACTTCAATCGTTCCGTCTACTGGAGTTCCTGTAAATCCGACATAGGTTGCGTTTGGAAGAGAGTCATGTAAGTATTTTGCAAATCCATAAGTACGCTCTACACCTGATTCTGTAATTCGAACCCTTTGATCAAGATTAATTTGGCTCCTGTGTGCCTCATCAGAAATGCAAATTACGTTTGACCTGTCAGTAAGTAACTTCAAGTCCTCGGTAAATTTTTGAATGGTAGTCAAATATACACCACCACTTTCTCTACCTTGCAATTCTTGGCGGAGCTTTTCCCGGGAGTCAATGCTTACTACAGTTTCATCACCTATATAATTTTTCGAACTTATAAACTGCTTTGAAAGCTGGTCGTCAAGATCTGTTCTATCAGTAATCAGCAAGATAGTTGGGGAATGAAAATAGGTGTTCTTCATCAACATACGAGTAAGAAAAAGCATAGTATAGCTCTTTCCGCATCCAGTGGCTCCGAAATATGTGCCCCCTTTACCATCGCCTTCCGGACGCATATGAGCTTTGATATTTTCATAAAGCTTATTCGCAGCAAAAAACTGAGGATAGCGGCATACAATTTTTAAGTCTTTATCAGAGCTATCCGGAAAGTAAACGAAATCCTTGATAACAGCAAGTAATCGTTCCTTTCGAAAAAGACCCTTAATCATTGTAACAAGGGAGTTAATTCCATCCAACTCTTTATCTTCTAAGTTAACTTTTCTCCACGCATAGAAGAAGTCATATGGACTGAAGAAAGAACCGTATTTGTTACTTGCTCCATCACTGATAACAATAAAAGCATTATATTTGAATAGTTCAGGAATATCACGACGATAACGTACAGTAAGCTGCCTGTATGCGTCCATAATAGTTGTATTCTCTTTAACTGCACTCTTAAATTCAAACACTACAACAGGTATACCATTTACGAACACAATGCCATCAGGTATGCGAATCTGGTTATTAATACCCTCTATTTCAAACTGATTGATTGCTTTGAAAATATTGTTTTCGGGAGTGTCAAAATCAATAAGTTCAATATACAAGTCTTTCTTAGTTATGTCCTCGCGGTTGAATATAAATCCGTCACAAATAATCTTGTAAACAGCTTTGTTTGCCTCATAAATCGTACCAGAAATATTACGCAACATAAGAATGATACTATCCACCTCACTTGATGTAATACCATCCAAAGCATAGCGACTATATAGATACTGCTTCAAATCATCTGCGAGCAGAACCTCAGCCCTCTCTCTATGAATTTGGTTGCCGTTCAAGTATGTATATTCCTCATCTTTGAGTAGCTCCATTATTGATATTTCTAACGCGCGTTCATTGAAATTTGCCATTGTACTCACTCCTCTGCTATTTCCCATAGACTTTTAATTGTATCTATAAAATTATTCCGTTTATTTTCCCATCGTATATCAGGCACACTTATACCAAAATTCTCAGAAACAATATTTTTCAATTCTCCAAGTCTTTTCTTAAGCAAGCTCTCGCTATCGTCTAATCTCAAGCCAATATTATTTGGATTTACTGCACCTTTAATGTCATGATATTCAAATCTCGGAAGAAGAACAGATGTATATTCTGTTTTTAAAATCCAAGCCGCTCCCATCTCGTTCAAGCACGCAGAGCTTTTATAATAATTATCTGAAAGCATAAAAATAACGTATAACTTATAATCAGAAAACAACGAAGACAAATATTCATATATATCTTGGTTTAATGGAATTGAATAATCAGGTACAGATGAACAAAATAAGTTATCGTTTGATAATCCTATATCTGCAAGCAATTCCACAAAAGGTTCAATATACTTCAAATCAGCCGAGGAATGACTTATAAAAATCTTAGGTTTTAGCATTTCATTATCCTCTCTTTCTTCTACATCATCTTTTGGAAAGTATTTGCTTATATTTTTCTGTATCAGATAAAGAGAGCTTTTCAATCGAATGAAATTACCTCTTTCGTCAAAGTCACTTCCGTTAAATTTATGTATCACACCTTTTGCATTAATAATCTTCCCAATATATTCATCCGATGTTCTCTCATATATTTGTTGAAGTTCAAATTCCACAGCTTCCTTCCACTTGATGAAATCGGGATTATCATATATAAAATCTCCAGGGGGAAGGCATAATCCATCAGAGGGTTCGAATCTTCTGAATTTTGCTTCGATTTCGGGAATGGATTCTATTAGTTCAATTAAATCTTGTTTCATTTGATTTTTACTCCTTTCGTGTAAATGATAATTTAGAAGAACAAGTTTATGCTCTTTATAAACAGCTTACTCAGTCCCACGACCCCAACAAGGTCTTTGAAAGTATAGCGACTGTACAATCTGGAAAAAGACCTGTTTCAAACGAAATTGGTACTTATCCGCTTGTAGGCGCCGGCGGAATAATGAATTATATCAATGATTACAACTTTGATGAACAAATTATAATTACCGGAAGAGTAGGCACTCATGGCGTAATACAACGTTTCTTCTCAAAGTGTTGGGCATCGGATAATACATTAGTTATAAAAAGCAACTATTATGAATTTTCATATCATTTTCTTAAATCAGTTGATTGGGATTTGCTAAATCGTGGTTCCACACAACCGCTTGTCACTCAGACGGATATAAAGAACTTGCCTTTATATTTACCTGATATTAGTGAATTAACAGCATTTGAAGCAACTGCTGAGAAAATAATGAAGCACCAAAAAGTCCTATTGAAAGAAATAGAATCCTTAAATCAGCTGAAAGATATGATTATTACATCTTTGTTAAAATATTAAGCCGCTAAATTATCATTTATCTTCTGCTTCAGAGCCACCCTATCAGCAATTGTATTATATGCCTTAACAATTTTTTTCTGTTCGTCAATTGATGGAACAGGAAGTTTCACCATACATAGCTCATTCCAATCAAATATCTCCCTTACGCTTCCGTGTGACTTATATCTTGCGTATCTATCAAACTCCGGTCTTCTGAACCAAAGCATAAGATATTCCGGGTCAAGTTCATCTTTCTTTATAACTTCAAACACAGTGTATGAACTTGATATAATACAGTCCTCGCTATCTAAATAAGCAATCGAGATTTTATCTCCGTTTCGAGAAGTAACAGATCCATACGCAAATTGTCCTGTCCGAACAATTTTATAGTTTGACAAATCTGTGCCAACTATATTAGCGATTGACGGAATAAACTTTTTTGCAATACTTACTCCGAGTAAATTTGTTATCGACAAATCTCGATTTCGATTATCTATAATTCCGATATAATCACCCAAAATTTTATAATCTATTCTCATTTCTTTGCACCTCATCCAATGTATTTTCTGTGAGCTATTTTTACATTGCTCTGTTTGACCATTGCGTACTGTAATGTCGTATCTATTCGTCTATGCCCCAAAAGCTGTTGAAGTTGCTCTATGGGCATTCCTTTATCTATTGCAACCGTCGCAAGAGTTCGTCGGAACTTATGTGGATGTACCTTTACCAAACCCAAACGATTACCTAAATTTCTAAGTCTTACTTCTATGCCACCGATTTTCATTCGATTATGCGGTGACTGCAAGGAAACAAACAATGCCGGATTATTATCTTTTCGGCTTTGCAAATAGTTTTGCAGATGTATCTTTGTCCTTGCATCAAAATATACAATTCGCTCCTTATCGCCTTTTCCAAACACAACACATTCTCTTTCATTGAAGTTTATATCTTCACGGTTGAGCAGAACCATCTCGCCGACACGCATTCCCGTTGAAGCAAACATATCAATCATTGCCAAATCTCTAAGCTCTGTGCAACTATCACGCATAAGCTCAAGTGCTTCATCAGAATAAGTTTCCTTAACGCTTGTTCCGGTCTTAACTTTATGTATTCGCCTTACCGGACTTTTAAGAATATAATCTTCATCCTCAAGCCAAGAGAAAAAGCTGGATAATATTCTCCTTATATTGTCAATCGTAACACGACTTGAGTGCTTACTGTTCTGATATTCCGTAAGGTATGTTCTTATGTCATCAGTCACGATTTGTTTTACATCTTTTTGAAGTTGAAAAAGCATAGTTTCAATCGTCGTTTTATAATATTTGAGGGATTTCTCAGAACAGCCTTCGATTCGCTTTGCCGAAAGGAATAGCTCTACTAAATTCTCTTCTGAGTTTTCCTCGTGTTCTTTATCTTGCGTTACCTGATAATTAAAAATTGCGAAGTGCAATACCTCTTGCAACTTTTCAATCTGTACGTTATTCAAGTACGGTAACATCCCCTGAACAACATCATTGATTAAATTCTGTTTCATAGTCTTTTCTCCGTTATTATACTAAGAGAACGACTATCAGTGGCAGTCTCTTGTTTTAACTCTCGCCACTGCTGAGAGTTTTATATACTAAACCGTTAAAATAACATCTTCTTCTGAGAATTCAATTTCATTCTTGCCATTATTTACATCAAATCCTTTATATTTCTTAGATGTATCGTTGTATCCAGCAATATATACATTAAGTTCATTTCTTAATATCACAATTTTTCCTATTTCGTATTTTATTTTCTCCTTCTATGTTAAATGATAATTTAGCAGCTTAGTTAGATAGTTTGGCGAGTAAAATATCCTGAAGATTGATAAGATGTTCAATTTCAGTTCTATTTTCTCGAATTGTTATAAACATATTGTCAATGACAATATTAAGTTCGGGTAAATCGTCTTCGCAAGGGACATAAACGGGTAAATTCCTCAAATTTTCCTGATTGATTTTAAGTTGAACAGCTCCTGTAACCGCATTGCGAACAACGGTGTTCTTCAAAATCAGATATGCCATTTCCGTGGAATAGCCATTTTCACCTTGAAAAATATGTGCGTGGTTGTTTACCCAAAACTTGCCCCAAACATATTGCATTATTGGATAACCATTTTTATCCATTACTGTGCCATCTTCGCCTATAAGACCGTAAATACCATCAAATATATAGTCATCAACATAGTCTATAAGAGATGCCGCACCATAATAAGGATAAATTCGTTCCATACCACTACGGTCAAGACTCGACATTGGTTTACGCATACTATCGTACAAAGATAAAATACTTTCAACTGTTGTTTCAGAACCGTTTTGATTGATTTTATCTTGAAGAACCGCTTGTGCAGCTACTTCTAAATTATCATTTATCTTCTGTTTTAAATCAATTCTCTCCGTAATTACCTTATAACTTTTCACTATTTCAAGCTGCTCTTCAATCGGGGGAACAGGTAATTCCAACCTGCACATATCATCCCAAGAAATTCCACCTCTGACACTCCCATCTGTTTTCAACCAACAAATACGGTCAAATTCCGGTCTGCTAAACCACATCATCAAATAGTCCTCATTAAGAAGCGAGTTATCAACCACTTCAAACATAAAATAAGCGGGAGATATGAGGGCAGGAGCATCTTCATCATACAAAGCAACCGGTAATCGTTCATCACGACCGACGTGCATAGGGTTACAGGCAAACTTTCCTTTGCTAATTAACTTATACTTACTCAAATCCGTTCCGATAACATTCGCAACCGAGGGCATAAAATACTTGTCAATATTTATACCCAAAATTCTATCCGTAATACTTTCCTTGTTACGGTTGTCAATCAGTCGAATATGGTTTCCTAAAATATCATAATTCGATTTCATATCCCAACTCCTTAAACACAGAAAGTAAATCTTCCTTAGACTTTTCCTCAGCAATAAGAAGTTCTTTGAGTTCTGATTGCAAAGATTTCATCTTTGTATCAAAGTCTATATTTTCATCGCGGTTGACAAATTCAATGTATCGACTTGGAACAAGTGTGAATCCCTTTTCTTTAACCTCATCAAATGAAGCAGAATAACAAAACTCCGGAACATTTTCGTATGTTTTTTCAAAATCTTCTTGTTGCCAGTTATGATATACTTCTGTAACTTTTGCTCTATCCTCATCAGTTAGCTCAATATACTTTTTCTCATAAGGGCTGCCCATTTGACGTAAGTCCATGAATAGTATTTCTTTTTCACGATTACGGTAACGTTTAATCTGCCCATTCTGTTCCACAACACGATCTTTTTTATTCTTGTTCAAAATCCACAAAGTTACGCTAATGTCTGTAGTATAAAACAAGTTTCTTGGCAAAATAACAATAGCTTCAACAAGATTGTTCTCAATAAGCTGCCTTCTAATTTTAAGCTCCGTTCCATCATCAGATAAAGCTCCATTTGCCAGCAGAAAGCCTGCAACACCATTCTGAGAAAGTTTAGAAACAATATTCAAAATCCAACCATAATTTGCATTGCTTGTAGGCGGAACTTCATAGCCATTCCATCGAGGATCATCAATTAACTCATTAGCTGTTCTCCACTCTTTCTGATTAAAAGGTGGATTTGCCATAATAAAATCTGCTTTTAGGTCTTTATGTTGGTCATTTGTAAATGTATTTGCTGCCATCTCTCCGAGATTTGCGGAAATACCACGAATAGCTAAATTCATTTTTGCTAATTTAAAAGTAGTGTTAGTATACTCTTGACCATAAATAGATACTTTTTTCTTATTACCACTATGAGCTTCTACAAACTTAACCGATTGAACAAACATACCTCCACTACCACAACAAGGGTCATAAAGTATTCCATCATAAGGCTCAAGCATTTCTGCAATCAAGTTTACAATGCACTTTGGTGTGTAGAACTCCCCTTTACCTTTTCCTTCTGCAAGAGCGAACTTACTTAAAAAGTATTCATATACACGACCGATTATGTCGTTCTCTTTATCATTTGTATTTATTCGATTGATTTCATCAAGCAAAGAAGCAAGTTTTGATGTGTCAATATGCAAGCGAGAATAGTAATTATCTGGCAAAGCACCTTTAAGCAAAGGATTGTTTTTCTCAATCGTAAAGAGAGCAGTATCTATTTTTAAAGCAATATCATCTTGCTTAGCATTTTCAATGATATATGACCATCTACTTTCTTCCGGCAAGTAAAATACATTTTCCTTTGTATAAAAAGGTTTCATATCCGCGTATTTTTCACCGTGATTTTCAATAATCTTTCTCCTGCATTCTTCAAATTTATAACTAGCAAACTTCAAGAAAAACAAACTTAAGACAACATGTTTATATTCTGCAGGTTCTACGGAGCCTCTCAATTTATCAGCACTTTTCCATAGTGCTTCTTCCATAGAAATTTCTTTCTTTATTTTCTTTGCCAAAATAGTCACTCACCTTTCTTCTATTTTTCATCCTCTTCAAATTCCATAATATCGTCTAATGTGCAGTTTAAGGCTCTACAAATCTTGCCCAAAACTTCCACAGTAACATTTTCATTCTTGTTAAGCTTGTTGATAGTATATGTACTAACCCCAGCAATTTGAGCTAACTCCTTCTTTTTCATGTCTCTTTCTAATAAAATATGCCATAACTTTTTATAATTAGCTTTCATTTATTACCTCACTTTCTATGAGTCCCAAAACCTTTTTATATTATAGCATATTCACGCAGTTAAATATAGCGTTCTCTCTATTTTTATTTTATATTTTCAAACATATGTGTTTATACCAAATAAAGAACGGCGCATCCCTAAGACCAAACCTTTCATAACTTTATCTCTCAAATTCTTATGGTTGTATAATACTGAAGAGATACTGGAAAATACCACTTAGGAAGAACTGGGAATTAAACAGTACATGTTTTTACAAGAATAGGCACTTTAAAAATATGACTATACGAATGCTATGGTGGAGGGTAAGAATAATAAGATA
>ERZ773272.893-NODE-893-length-11540-cov-23.147410_pt1 | contig 11540 bp, 13 predicted proteins | sample MGYA00511891_ERZ773272 | MGnify/ENA primary metagenome ERZ773272 (study PRJEB29015, sample SAMEA2738150) | human oral metagenome | biome: human oral; feature: human-associated habitat; material: saliva | place: China | collected 2198 ...
TGCTTATCTAGTAGAAAAGTTTCACATGAGCGACAAGACGGCAGAAAATTTGTTGGCTGGTAAGGTAGTCTCTAAAAATAATTATTTAGCTATTTTTCCTTCCTTTGATAAAGATAATATTAACGAAAAATCTACTTCATTAGAAAAATTTGCAGAGACTATTGTGGATGCAATAGGGAAGGAAGATGAAGATATTATTACAGAAGTATCTAATATAATCACTAATAAATTAGAAAAACTTGATTTAAAAAATAAGGCAAAAGCTGTATTATCAGATGATAAACAAGCAGAATCATTTAAAAACTCCATAATATCAAGCTTAAAAAGTGTAAAGTTCCCAAATAAGAAAACTAAAATTAATGACTACGCTCTAATTTTATGGATTGATCACTTTTATAAGAGTATCTCTGAACAAGATAATCTATTTGAAATTACTAGCAAATTAGATACTCTCTCGAAAGCTATTGAATATCTTCCTCTTGTTGAAAAGATACTTGAGTCTGAAGAAAATATTGAAATATTATCTCGATTAGATAATCGTCTTGCTTCATTTATGTTAGTTGAACATCTAGAAGAGTTAGGTTTATTGGATTGCATTGAAAAAGCAACTAATGGACTAGCTGGTATGAATGAATTTAACATTAAATTTGGAAAAACTTATGATAAATTTGTTTTACTAGATTGGTTATTCAATAACGCTAAGAAAGCATTGAATGGTGAAGATATATCTGAATTTATTTATAGTCAGACTAAAACAGAGCATGATATAAAGGGAGAAACTAAAAATTAAATTAGCAAATTTAAAAAAGCCAAGTCAGCTATATATGACTCGGCTTATTTTTCTATCTCATCTAGAAAATCAATCAAAAGTTTTGTGACCCTATCTTGCTTACTGGGTGCTAATTTCCCCAGCTTAAACAATAATTGATTTATCAGCGGATTACTTTCAGTCAGAGAAATATCAAAGAAATTTTCTATATCTGTATCAAGAGCCTCCATGATTTTTTCAAGGGTCTTGATTTTGATATTCGGTTCAAGGTTTTCTAATTTATAAGTATATTTTAATGGTAAGTCCGCCAGCTCCTCTAGTTGCTGTTGGGTGATATTTTTTTGCAATCTCAGTAGGCGGATTCGCTTGCTGATATAGGATTGTAGGTTCGTTTTTGTCATCTCAGTACCTCTTTAAATCCTATCATACTGAAATTTGTGTCCTTTAAAAACTACTTAAAAAGAGAAAAAAACAGTTATATAGTTTTAAAATACTACAATATGTGATAAAATAGGACTATAAAACTATCAAAAGGAGTTTATACGATGGAATCAAACACACAAGGTCACGGAACCATCAAGAAATTGCGCACAGGCGCAGTTATTTCAACGCTTGCAATCTCGGCTTTAGGGGTATCTACTACGGTATCGGCTAGCGAAACCGAAGTAGCCATTAACGAGCCTGCAACTAGGGTAGTTGCTAAGGACGAGGTAGTCCCTAAAGTTCCTAGTCAAGCTGATGTTGATAAGGCTAAAGCTGAATCAGATAAAGCTAATCAGGATGTAGCTAAGCAAAAAGAAGTTGTTTCAACTACTGAAGCAAACATTGCAACTGCTGAAAAGACTATCGCTGATACTACTGCAAAGGTAGAAGAAGCTAAGTCTGTTACACCCGAGAAGGTAGTTGAAGCTAAAGCAGATGCTGACAAGAAGGCTAACGAGCTTGCTACAGCTGAAAAGACTGTAGCTGATGCTGATAAGTCTGTATCTGCGACTTCTGAAAAGGTAGCTGACCAAACTAAGGTAGTATCTAATGCTGAGAAAACTGCAACTGATACAGCTAATAAGGTAGCTGACGCTCAGAAAAAAGTAGATTCTCTTTCATCTACTACTGATGTTGCTCCCATTGAAAAAGAGGTAGCTACGCTTACTAACCAAGTTAGTGAAGACACTCAAGCAGTAGAAATTGCTCAGACTAACCTTAATAACGCTAAAAAAGCTCAATCTAACAAAGAGCAAGCTATCAAAGATGCTCAAAGTGGGGTATCTCAAGCTGAAGCTAACCTCAGCCAAGCCACTACAGCCCTTGCTAATGCTAAAGCTGACCAATCTAACAAAGACAAGGCATTTACTTCTGCTAAATCCGATCTTGACCGTGCCAAAGAAGAGCTTTCAGATGTTACAGCTGGGCAATATTCAATTACTTTGGGTTCAGAGTATGTTTCTCTTCTTAAAGAGTACTTTGCTAACCCAAGTAAAGAACTTTCAAGTAAATTAAAGGAACTTGCTTTCAAAGAGTATGAGAAGTTTGGTAAGATTACTTTCGAAGACGGTGAGATTTATCGCTATGATTTAACTTACCCTCAAGCGTCTAAGAAAGACCTAAATACAAAGGTAGACATCAACAACCTTGACTTCGAAACTCGCAAAGAGCTATCATTGTTCGCAGCTGACCTTATCAACCAAATCCGTAAACAGTTCGGTACTAAAGACGTAGTAGTGACAGAAGATGCTATTCGTATTGCTAACGAAGTTGCTCGTAAGTCAACAGAAGAGTACGGTCACGACTTTAAAGCTTTGGACGAAGTAGGGAAAGATAACGGTGTTCCTCTTGGTGAGTTGGTAGGTTTCAGTGATGATGCTACTGCAACTCTAGCAGATGTTAAGAAACGTATTTATGACGATATCCTTTCAATGTTGTTTAATGACTCTCACGCAAAATGGGGGCACGCTACCAGCTTGTCAGGGGTATTGCCAAAAGATAAGTACGCAGGGTACATGCAATATACTGGTCTTGGTTTCCGTTCTAATGCTACCTTTACTTCTGTAATCCACTATATCAAGATTTCAGATAATATGGTTTCTGCTGATGCAAAATTCGACAAAACAAAAGTAATCTCTGCCCCAAGCACAGCCGAAAAAGTTGCTAAACTCCAAGAAAAACTAGACTTGGCTCAATCAACTTATGATGACGCAGTCAAAGCCTCTCAAGAAGCTAAATCAGCGGTACAATCAGCCCAAACTGCCTACACTAATGCAGAAACAGCTCTTGCTAATGCTCGTAAAAACCTTTCAGATGTGGTAGGTAACAAGATTGATGTCCCAGCTCTTGAAAAGGCTCTTGCGGACGCTAAAGATAAACTAGCACAAGACACTAAAGCTTTGCAAACTGCTAAGGAATCACTTGCTCTTGCTAAGTCAAATGCTACTGATAAGGCTAAGGCTCTCGCTGAAGCTAAAACAGCTCTTGAGATTGCTAAGGCTGAACAATCTACTGCTAACCAATCACTTGAAACTGCTAAAGGTGAATTGGAAGTTCTTACTAAAGCTCATGATGTAGCAGTCTTGGCTCGTAAGTCAGCTGGTGCAGACCTTGCTCGTAAACGTGAAGCATCTAAAGAAGCTACTGACACTTATACAGTTCTTAATCTTGCTCTTACTAAGCGTGATGAAGTCCTTAAGACTTTGGACAAAGAGCTTACTGATGCTAAATCTAAGCTTGGTGTACTCCGTGCTGAGTTGGAAACTGCTAAAGAAGAGTTGGCTCGTCTGGAGGGTATCGCTGAAGCTAAGGCTCGTGGATATGAGAACTTCAAGCAACTCAAAGCCGACCATGACGCATACCTTGCAGAACAACAACGCTTGCAGGCTTTGAAAGACAGAGCAGAAGAAATCCGTAACGCAGGTGGGGAAGTTAAGCCTGTCCTTGATGCTGACGGTAAGGTTGTTGACATCGTAGATGCGAAGGCTCAAAATAAGGTTGTTGCGACAGTAGGAACTAAAGACGATAAAACATATCAAGCTCCTGCACAAGCTACAAATGCAAAAGCAGAACCTAAGAAACAACTTCCAAATACAGGAGAAAAGCGTACTAATACTGCTATCCTTGCGATTATCACAGCTTTATCTTCTATTGGTCTTGTATACCGTAAACGCAAAAAATCACAATAAAAAATAAATCTCCTTACTACCGTAGGGAGATTTTGTGATAAAGAAGAAAAATAATAATCTGTTCTACTTTTGTTCTACCTTTTATTTTTACATACGATTTAGAGAGTGGCAAAACCTTGATTTATCAATATTTTTGTTACTCATTTTTACTTATTTTAACTCTAAATCGACTGTAGGGGGCATCTAAATACAACAGGAAAAGCCTTATAATATAGGGCTTTTTTTGCTTTCCTTTTAAAAATTGTCGTGCAATTTGCCGTGTTTTTACAACAAACTTTTCACAGCCATAAATTCCTCACTAATTTTTTCCTCCAATGTGTGACCATAAACTTCAACCAGCATAGAGATATCTTTGTGTCCTAAAATTTTCGCAATGACTCCCAAATCAATATTATTATGCCATAAATAACTACCATAAGTGTGTCTAGCTCCTTTGGTAGTAATCAATGGAGAAATTTGCAATTCCTTCAACATTACTTTTATAGCTTTATTGACTGTTGCAATATCTGGAACATCGTAGGCATAGCCAAAATGCTGGAAAATCAAATTATTTTTATTGTCAATATTTAATTCTTTGTTTGTTTTTAGTTGTAATATTTTCAATGTTTTCAATAAAGAAAGCATATCTGAAGCAATGGGAACTAATCTTATTGAAGTATTGTTTTTAGGTGGAGTAAACTTATGAATAGCGGTATTATAACGACGATAAGTTTTTAATTGCTCTCCAACCTCATCCACTTCATTCCAAGTCAGAGCAATCAACTCAGAGAAACGCATGCCAGTTTTAAAAAGGAAATAAATTACATACGGTACAATAGATTTCTGATAATCAAACTTATTTTTTAAATACACTAATACTTTTTGATAATCCGATTCTGTATGTAAATATTTCTCGTCAATCTTTTGTCCACTCTTAGATGAAAATAAATCTACATAAGCAGTAAAATCTTCTATTACCACTTTATCAGCAATAGCCATCTGTATACTTTCACGAATTCCAGAATTCAATCTACCCAGAAAATTTCTTGAAACACTTTTACCATATTCATTCATGATTTTTTGATACTCACTAGGCTTAATTTGTGATACAGGTTTATCCCCAAATAGCCTTTTAATAACATTTTTTCTCATGAGATATTTCTTTTTTGTGACTTCACTTCTATCACTAGGAAAAATTTTTAAATCAAGCCATTCTTGATACAGCTCTGGTAAAGTCATATTAAAGCGCAAAACACTTCCTGTGTTTATCTTATGAAGCACCTTCTCAGCTTCTATTTTAGCTTCTCGTTTTGTTTTAAATCCGCTTTTATGGAGTAGGCTCTTGCTCCTCTCACGTATAGAGAACGACCAAAGCCTCTTCTTTCCACGCTGTTTATACTCGATATAAGCCATTTCACAAGTCCATTCCCAACAACTCTTTCACAACACTTTTTGGAACAACCATCAAACGTTTACGATTATAAAATGTATAACCTCGTGATACAAGTAATTCTCTCGCCTGATGAATAATAGCATTAGCTGTTGATGGCCTATAACCCATTGAAATCAAATCCTTATTTGATATAGTATCTGCCATATATCAGTCACTCCTTCCATCGGTTCCCCAAAGTTGGGAACTATTCTGTTCTCTTATATATTGTTCTATATCCTTTTCATCATTATCAGTTAGTCTTGAAAGTCCCTCTTTGAGTAAATTTTGAATATAATCTTCCGCCTTTTGAACATCATAAGCCTGATACTTTGCAATATAGACTTTTGCTAATGTTTTCGCAACCTGTTTCTCTGTCCAAACTTCAGACTGCCGTAGTGTCGTTTTAGCCCTTGTAATACTAAGAACCGTCTGATTTTCTGTCCCTAGGTAGCTTACCCACCACTTAACTTTTTTTCTTCTCCAACGATTACTATCTGTCGCATTTGGGCGAATAAAACGATAATGACCGTTGATAGCCTCAAAATAGATTGACGATAAAGGACGTTTTAAAAATAACTGCTCTGCAATTATATTAGCCTTTTCCTGCCAACATCTAAGCTCTGCGCGAGTCCAAGACGGAACTTCTACAAGCTCTTGCTTACCAAGTCGCTCCATGCGTTTATTATATATACACCACTGCTGATTACCTCGTGAACCTATCGCAACTGTTTCTCCTACACACTCCCCAGTATCTAAAACTGATTTCTCATGATACTCAAAATGCTTTGCCTTAGAAATACATAACCCTTTTTTGCAATAGTCATATATTCGTTGTACGTCTAAAGTACCATCAAATATATCATGTGCAATATCTAAACGAGTGAAATTAACATTATACTGATATAAACGAGTAATTAGGGCAATCCAGTTATTAACATTCCCCTCCATAAATTCCTCATATTGGCGACATCCTTGCCCCTTCAATTCGATGAATACTCCCATAGAAGGCCTATCGGCATTAAAATACACCTTAATTTCTGAACATGAATAGTGTTGCTTATACTTATTCAGCCCCCAATCATTCAAGGTAAAGCTTTCAAGAGGAATCAAAAGGATGTCAGTCAGAACTTTTTCTGGCGAAACATCCTTAACTGTTACAGCAAAATAATCAATTCTAACTGTATTCATAGGAATATACTCCTATCCTAGTATTTTAATATCCTCACAGACAAGTTTAACACCTGCCCAGTTACCTCGTGAAATATTCCAAGCCAGTCTTACCTTTGGCTGAACTAGTTCTACAGGAACATTCAATAGAGCCTCACTCTGAGCAATTTTTGCAATTTTATCTACATTACCAACAATTTCTAAGTTAATAGCCTTTAAATCATCCGTTGAGATTCCCATGTCTGTTAAAACTTTCACTTTGTCAAAATCAAGAGCAGTACAACTGATTTTTGATACTTCCTCAGTTTTAACTTTTTCCCCATTCACTTCGTTATATTTATTATTAACTCTCGCCGATAAAATAACGAATTTCTTTGGAATATCAAACTGGGACATATCCAAGTCAAGTGCCCCAATTTTGATGTTTGTATCCGTCATGTTATAAGTCATATTTTTTACTCCATTTCTATGTTAAAATCGTATCCTACTCAACAAGTCGCCCAAAAACCTTATAGAACAAGGGCTTTTGTCAAATTTCTATGAATCAGTAACCAACAAGCCCCACGCCTTACTGTATCAAGGCTTCAGGCACCATTTCATGGAGGATATCCCCCCCTAGTTAGTTAGTATTGGGGGTGTTTTCTGACCTCCTGCAAAGCAGTCGGTGGGCTCTTTTGGACTAGCGAAAAGATGAGCGCTCCGCTCGATTCTGCCCCCTGGGCAATCGTCCCTATTTCGCTAGTCCAAAAGACCGTCATCTGAGTTTGGTAAAATACTCAACGGTTCATTGTTTATCCTCGTTAATACCTCTATTTGCCTTTTTGATAAATCTTCAAGAGACTTACCCTCCATAGCTAATGCCCACCACACAGTTTTTTCAATCGTACAATTAGGGCAGGTTCTGGGGGATAAAATTCTAAAACTACCCATTATTGGAGGATATTCCCATCCTTTATCAAAAGCTAAATCTGAATCAATGATTTCACTTTTTTCACATACCTCGCAAATATGTTTCAACAGCATTTCAAATACCACCTTACATTATTCTAATTCATCTACAATTTGCATATGTACTACTTGTAAAATTTGTAACAAAGCTTTATAAGGATTTTCATCACATTCAGTAGCACCCATTAAACTGCCGTTCGATAACTTCACAACAACACTAATTTCGTTCATTTCGCATCCTCATATACCTATCACAAGCTTCGTCAAAATATGCCTCAAAGTCTAATTCATCAGACTTAAACGGTGTCTCGACATACCGAGGAGTAGGGATAACCCCATCTATTTGAATGTACCCTGTCCCAATGTCGCAAGTTTTATAATCAATATCTTGACTTGAAAACATCATGCGACAGGAGTCAGAATCAGCCGTAGTTGCCCCCAACAATAAAGCTACCCCAAAGTTTTGTCTCATATAAGTGGGAATAAAGTCACTTGAAGCCCTCTGTAAACCGACTATCACCTCTATTGAAGCTTGGCGTGATTTTACCAAGAGACTCCCAAGATTTGACATTGCCTCTTCATAGGCTTTTTTCCCTTCTTTAGACGTCTCGGATTCGGTTTTAAAAGCAATCCCTTCGTCAAGTACCACTACAAGGGGGAAATTTCCTTTGACATCAGCCCAAGATAGAACCTTACCTTTAGAAACATATATATCTGGGTTATCCGCCATGACCTGAAAGCGTCTATTCATTTCCAAGACAGCCTCGCGAAGGGCACCAGAAATTTGAAAGGGAGAATTATAAACTACTTTATAGCCTAACCTATCTTCTAGCTTCTGGCCCACCAACCAACTCAAATCACCACGTTTAGGATCCAGCAATTTTATTTCAGCCCCTAAAGTTAAGTATTGAGCCACAAGGTTCTCTATCATCACCGTTTTTCCTGACCTCGTTGACCCTGCCAAAAGGACATGGGGCGGACAACCAAACTGGAAACCAACGCTATCAGAAATTGTGAGCTTTGTAGTTTGTAGAGTGTCCTCCCAAGAAACTCTTTTCTCAGGATATATTCTAAATGTATACTTAACACAACTAGCAGTCTGTACTTTCTCTTCTAAGTTCAAATTCAAACAAGCACTCAAATATAAATCTAAATCCAAAACCTTATTAGAAAAGTTATCACCCACAACATGAGCATAAATAAATATATATTCCTCATCCATAGAAAAGTCTAGAACAACAGAACGAACTATAACTCCGTCAGAAGAAGACACAAATAGATTGTTAGATTCAAGCAAAAACAGTAATCGCTCCCTTATAGCAAGAATGGGCTGAATTCTATTATACAATTCGCTCAGCTTGGATATAAATTTATTGGCTATTAAAATTTCTAAGACCACAGCCAAAACTAGTAAAAGTCCTGAGATGTTAAAGATTAAAACCAATAAAATAAATATAAAAACTTGAGATAGTATACAAGCCCAATAACAAGTCTTCATTAAGGAGGTTGATAATATGTATGACTCACAAAGAGAGACTCTACGATTTATATGAAACATATTTTACCTCATCTTATTTCTTATATCCTTGATAATAAGAGAAAGAGCTATCAATTTAACTCTAATAAAATAGTAAAGGAATATAGCAAAGAAAAGAAATGCTATAAATGAAAACAGCACACTGAGGGCTGAACCAAAGCCTATGGGATTATACACAGATAAAAGAGCGAAGACGAACATACAAAAAAAGCAAAATCTATATTTCCTTATCATCCTTGTTCTCCTCTTTATTCTTCTTTATTGGTATCGTAGTCATTTCCACGCATACGAGCAGGAACATTATAATAACATAAGATAACAAAACTACCGTCCCTTCGTACAATGGAGAGAAGACATTTAACAAGTAGAGCGTTACATACAATAAGAACGCTGAAAAAACGAATGTCGCATAAAAAAGATATTTATAAATATTACTCATGGAAAATTCTCCTTCTTATTAAGAGTAATACTCAATGAAAATCAAAAAGCAAACTAGGAAGCTAGCCACAGACAGCACTTGAGTACAGCAAGGCGAAGCTGACGTGGTTTGAATTTGATTTTCGAAGAGTATAAATTTAAATAATTCAATTTCGATATGGCTTATATTTTCTAGCAAGCGCTCCTGCAAGAACCTTGACTAAAAATGCATAATGCATGGTACTGAACGATAATCCCAGAACTTCTCTAATATAAAAGTATAAATCTGAATCTTTTGGCATTTCAGTTTGTACAACATAAATGTATTCAGGTGTCGCTTCTCGAGTTAAAACCATATAATTATTATAATTATCGTAAACATCTTTTATCACATCACTAGTTATGGTATTAGAGGTATTCTTGTGGTAATAGTAAGAATCTAGATAAATTTTTTTATTATCAAACAGTGAATCTGATAAAACCCTTTGTTCCCCTTCAACTTTATGAAAACATTTGCAAGCAATGTTCCACAGACCTAAGAGCTTGCTTGCGTACATTATGTTGATATTTACCAATCCATATGATTCTTTAATTAACTGAGCATATGGTAGAGCAGAGGCGGCAGTAAAATAACTATCTCCAACTAAGTCAGGAGCTAACTTGGCTAACCTGTGTAACTTTTTAGCTTTAATAAGTTCCTCAAATTTCTTTGTCCCTAGGACAATCGGTTGTTTTTGTTTCATGGTTTGTTTCTCCTTTTTTGGTTAATAATTTATTTTGTTTAGCATAAAAAGTTTTGGTGAATCCCTACCTTTCATAGTACCTCCTTTTGTGTATATCTAGCTTTACATAAACCTATGATTTAGAGTATAGTTTCTCAATTATTCTCAGAAACTATGGAGATGATTTAATTATCATACAAATCAAACATCTCGGCTTGCTCCTCTTCATCATAGTAGCTTTCCATCTCTTCATAAAAATAATTTAATTCCATTTGCTCTTCTGGTGTCATAAAGAAGCTCCTTTCTAGATAATATTAATAAAATACGTTCTTATTCCATCTTAAATAAAGTGGTTTTTTTATCCCGTAATAGGTTTTATTTTAGCGGAGCATTACACTCCGCATTAATATTGATGGTATTAAGAATCATTATTACTTAAAAATTGAGCCTTTAGACATAATCTGACGCAGAAAGCTCGATGAATCCGTTTAGCTTCAAATACATCTAAAAAGAAGTTTTGCAGTTCAGAAAGCAAAGCTAGCACATCTTGTTCTAGCATGAATGATGTCTGATATTCCCAATTGTTACTCTGTTCTAATGAAGAGAACTTAAGGGTTGTTTCTTTCAACTCTTTCCAATCTACGCTATCCTTTTTAGGCACGAATTGCCGAACAGCTTGGCTGACTATACTAGAATAGCTTACTTCATATCCCTGCTTGGAGTAAATATCGTTTTGAAGCTTATCTAAAATTATTTTCGATTCAGACGATAATCGCATTCTAATATTTCCTTTTCCCACATTATCACCCCTTTCTAACGGGATTCTGTTATCCCGTAAATTAAGTATATAACATTTTAGAAAAAAAATCAAGCCTTTTATGTTAAAAAAATTTCCACAATCTAAAAATTTATCATTTTATGACAAACATACTATCGTTAAATGCTGATTTAATCGAAATTTTGAGTTTGAAACTGAGGAGTTTATAACTCAAAATTAGTCGGGCAATTGCCGGGCAACGCACTAGTAACAAACTCAAAAAACTCATTTAAATGTTACAAAACACCAGAAAATCAAGAACATCTAAGCAACATATCTCCTACAATTTCTGTAGGGGGCATCTAAATACAACAGGAAAAGCCTTGATAACCAAGGCTTTTTTGTGTAGTCTTAGCACTAAAAACGATAGAAAAAGCGGCCCTTCTGTACTGACCCCAAAAGTTGGACAGAAAAAACCTAACTTTTGTGGCGCAGTTCATTAGCGCCACATAAAGTTATTTAAGCATCTCCTTTTCTCTCATTACCATTTTCTGTTATAATAAATTGTACTTCTAAAATAGAAAGGTCTTAAGATGACAACTCTTATTAAACATAAACGTGTAGAATTTTCAGAACTTTTTT
>ERZ773272.908-NODE-908-length-11484-cov-3.945402_pt1 | contig 11484 bp, 5 predicted proteins | sample MGYA00511891_ERZ773272 | MGnify/ENA primary metagenome ERZ773272 (study PRJEB29015, sample SAMEA2738150) | human oral metagenome | biome: human oral; feature: human-associated habitat; material: saliva | place: China | collected 2198 ...
TCACACCGTTTTTCCCTAAAAAGCCCACAACCACGCGCTTTCTCAGCGTTTTTGGGCACTTTGTAACATTCCTGTAACATGTTCGTAATCTATGCACACATCTAGCGTTTTGTCAAGTTAAATTTCTCTAATAAAGCTGAGAACCCTTGATACGAAAGGCTATATTCGACTTTTTGCTCTGAAAAGTAGTTTGAGGTATCAAAGTATTGTACCCGTTTATTAGGAAGTCAGAAGGTTTACAGATATGTTACAAATCTAACACATCTTGCTAATATGTAAGACAAAAACGACAAAATAGGGAAAAGTTACTATGGTCCAAATATTGGATTGAAGTCATCAACCGTTTATGCTAAAATAAAGCCCTAAAACCAATAGAATAGAGGGATTTCTTATGAAACTAACGAAGCCACTATACTATGGTTATCACGATAGTTATGGTTACTGGTACTGTCGTTAACTCAACACGCAAGGCTGACCTAAAGTCAGTCTTTTTCTTATATAACCCTAGTAAATTTTAAATAAAGGAGGGTTCTTATGACACGACAACGTGGCTTTGAACGCATTTCACAATTCTCAGACGAGGCTTATAAAGTTCTCAACCCCAAGCGCGAAACAACACACGCCGCTGGATACGACCTTAAGGTCGCAGAAGCGACAACCATCGACCCAGGTGACATCGCACTCGTCCCTACGGGTGTTAAAGCCTATATGCAGCCAGGCGAAGTGCTCTTTCTTTTCGACCGTTCAAGTAACCCTAGAAAAAAAGGCTTGGTCTTGATTAACTCGGTTGGTGTTATTGACGGTGATTACTACAACAATCCATCTAATGAAGGGCATATCTTTGCACAAATGAAAAACATCACTGACGAACCTGTCACCTTGCCTTACGGCGAACGCATCGTTCAAGGCGTTTTCATGAACCACCTCATCGTTGATAACGACAGCGCCTCAGGCGACCGTACAGGTGGCTTCGGTTCAACTGACAAAGACTAGGAAATGCCATGAAAAAGCTACTCATTAACATCATTTTCGGCACCTTGTTTGCGTTTATAACAGCCGCCGTTGTCACGTTTTGGCAAACAAGCGATGATAAGGAGCAATGGCTGTTTTTACTCGCCGTAGCACCACTTGGTTTTGGCGTTTTCGGTATAACGTTAAGCCGTTTGCTTTATTAACAAGAAAAGGATAACCCTATGAAACATAAGAAACTATTAACTATCGCACTCTTAGGTCTTAGCGTTTTTGCACTCGCAGGGTGTGAGGAAGAAGCATCACATACCACACACGCCGTTGATATCAACTCTAAGGAAACCAAAGTTCAAGAGTCACCCAAAAAGGGCATCGACCGTGAACATACCTTAACAGTTCAAGGTCAAACTATCGACGTCGTTGCTAGTTATCAAGTCGACGAACGTAACCTCAATGACTACGTTTTCACAACACCGTCTGTCATTGACGAAAGTGTTAAACTCAAGACTGACACCCCTGAACGTTTCAAGGTACGCGTCAGCAACCTTTATTCAGACGTTACCGTATCGTCAAACTACTCACGTTACAACGGACTTCGTCAAGATAGCATCAACATGGAGCTCTCAAAAGCCCCAAACGGTGGTTATGACATCACACCGACCGAAACCTACGACCAACCTTTCCAAGTGGAATCCGTCAACCAAAATGAACAATTCATCCATGGTTGGAATGGCTATGTATCGTCTAACTATAGCTATCTTCGTGAAAAAGACATTAAAGAATACAGTGACGGTGCTGTTCTCCGTACAGTCTGGACACTCGCTATCGAAGATACCGAAACCCATCAGACCTTCAGTAAGACCGTTACGGACACTATCTTTATGCCGTCCCATGACCCTGATGAAAAGAAAAGCTAGCAAAAACGACTACCAGCCCTACCATAGTTGAGTTTTCACTATAACAATCCCATGATTTATGCTATACTTATAGTACGAATCATGGGTGTTTATTTTTCTATAGAAGAACACCTAACAAGAGAAAGGGCAACACATGACAATTTTAACTGTTGGTGGTCTCGGCTTTAGAAACCACTACAAAACACTTGAAGACGCTATTACCAACGCTAGAACTGGCGATACCATTAAACTCAAAACAGATCAGACGCTCTCAGGGCTTTTGGTCTCAGCCAACCGTTTAACTATTGACGCTGATAACCATACGATTAAGGTCATCGATAATCAGTCAGGGCTCAACATCGACGGGCTTATGCTCACCATTGAAAATGCAGCTGTTGAATTGGGACTCCACAACAACCTCATTGCTTTTAACGGCGTTCGTGAGAACCACGTGACTCTTAAAAACACAACAATCACCTATCGTAAAAGCGCTGCGGGTAAACTCTTAGGCCCTAAGGTCGACCCTCGCGACTGGTTTAGTCCCATTGCTACAGCACAAAACACCAAGAGCCGTTTGACTCTAACCAGCGTTAAACTCCCATACGTTAACGGGGCTTTTGCTAGCATCATTGCGTCGCAATCAACCATTGGTCATTTCTTCGGACGGGAATCAGGTCTAAAGGCTCTTGTCTGCGATATCAACACATCGACCATCTCCAACACCCAATTCTTTGGTGACGTTTCAGAGGAAACTGAACCCAAACTCACCCTAGAGCGTGTTCAAACCGACGGCGGTATCGATTGTTTTGACCTCACGGGTCGCATCGCCCACCTCGTTCACAACCTTCCTGACCTCCCAGGGCGTCAATTTGAAAAAGCTTTCGTCGACGAGTCCTTTAAGGGTGAAAACGACTATGCTCTTCTTCGTTTCGACGCTTGTGACGTGACTGTTGAAGACCTTACTATCGTTGATAACCGCACCAGTCCCATCAGTGATTATACCTACCAAGTACAACCCATGGCGTTTGTCAATACAACAGCCGTTCTGAGAGACACTTACAACTTAACAACTCACAAGCCTGATACCGAACGTTCCCTTCTTATGAGTACGGCTGTTGAGTCCAATCTTACCATTGAAGACAAAACCAGCGCAGCCTACATTGAGTCTACGGGCTCAAACGTTTCAAGTCCAACGGAAGTGGCTACGGGTCAATCCAGCGCCTACAAGCAGTTGCAAGAACTCATCGGTCTCTCAAGCGTTAAAGAACAGCTTAACACCTTCTTGGCTACCGCTTCTCTCAATGCGAGACGTAAAGAAGCTGGTATTGCTGAAGCAACCGTTACCTACCGTAACATGCTCTTCTCAGGTAGCCCTGGTACGGGTAAAACAACCGTTGCTAAATTGACGACTCAAATTCTTCATGAGGAAGGCGTTATCAAGACAGCTAACACCGTTGTCGCTAGCGTTAAAGACATGACAGGCGTTCACGTCGGCGAAACCAAACAAAAGACGCACGCGCTTATTGAGTCTGCTTTAGACGGCGTCCTCTTTATCGACGAAGCCTACCGTCTCATCCCTAACGGTCAAACCAACTTTGAGTTAGAAGCACTCGACCAATTGCTCGAAGACACGTCGACTTACAAAGACCGTTTGATTGTCATTCTAGCGGGTTATACCGACAAACTCCAAGAGCTTCTCCGACTTAATGAAGGTCTCACCCGTCGTTTCCCATTGGACATTGCCTTTCCTGATTATACGGAAGAAGAGCTCCTTGATATTCTCGAACTTCAGCTTCGCAAGGCTAATGTGGATATGACACAAGACACCTTCGATAAACTTGAAGCCCTTATGCGCAAGGTCATTCGCTCAAGCGGCGGTCACCTCCAAGGAAATGCAGGGGATATTGAAAACGTCATTAACTCCCTCATTGGTATTCGTGACGTCCGTATTACTAACGAACTTAAAGCAGGTCGTATGATTACCCCTGACCAGTACAACACCGCAACTGACGCAGATATCGACGCCTTGGCTGAACGACTTATGTAAACTTTCTACTATAATAAGAGAAAAAAAAGCGTAGGAAATTTTCCTGCGTTTTTTTTTTATGACTTTCGATTTAGCAAGTGTAAGCTTTTATTTGACATGGGGGGGGGTCTCTATTGTAAAATAGACATGTTTGACACCTGACTATCTCCAAAAAAATCTAGGTTAGGGTCATAGAAAGGTTTACATCTTATGAACAAGCGTATGTTGTTTAACAAAGAATACCTAAGCGGTCACACGCAAGGTCACGGTTACCTTCGTACAACCAAACTAGGTGTCGCATCAGGTATCGCTCTTGCGGGTGGTCTTGTGGCTGTTGGTAACGTAGCTACCGTATCTGCCAACGAAGTCGCTACAGATACAACATCTACTGTTGCTGTTGCACCAAGCACTGCTACAACGAGCACCCCAACCCTTGACTACAGTGCAACCCAACCGGCTGCATCTAACGTACTTACAAACACAACGGAAGCCGCACCAATCGCAGAAACAGCTCCTGCTATTGACTACGCAAGTGGTGCAGACAACGCTAACACAGTCGTTGCTGAAAACCCGAGCCCAGCGCTTAACAATGCTGAAGCGCAACCTGTTGCTACCAAAGAAAACGTCACTGCTGAAAAATCAGCTAATCAAACCAACGGCGAAATTCGTGTAGACGTTGAAAACAAAGAACACACGGACGCTATTGCTAAAGCAAAAGCCGAAGGTGTTGAGGTTAAAGAACAGCCAAAACAAACAGCAGCTAGTCTCGCTGACGCACAAGGCAAACTCAAAACCGAAACAACAGCTATTTCGGCCGCAACTAATGCTTACGTGACAGCTAAACAAAACTATGCGAACGCAACAACGGCTTACAACCAAGCCCAAGCGGCCAATGACGCTGTAGCTAACGAAGCTAATGCTGCTCGCGCCCAAGGTCTTGATATCAACATTAAGACTCAAGCGGGGTCGTCTGAACAAGCTATCGCTGAAGCTAAAACACAAATTGCTAACTTGCAACAAGCAACTAAAGCTTACAAAGAAGCTATCGCTGCTTACGAAGTGTCTAAGAAAAACTACGAAACAGCCGTTTCAGCTAATGACTCGGTTCGTCGCAAAGTTGATGAAGCCAACGGTAAAGGTCTTAAAGTGACTACTAAAACCGAAAAAGTAGCTGCTGAAGCTATCGTCGCTAAAGCACAAGATCAAATCAAAGCTCTCGACCAAGCCATCGCTAACTACGAAAAAGTCTTGAGCGATTTCAACAACAAGAAAGCATCAAGCGACCAATTGACTGCTGTTAATAAGCAAATCCAAGACGCTATTGACAAAGCTAAAGCCGCAGGTGTAACCGTTAACGTTAAAAACGTAACAACAACAGCTGCTGAAGCTCAAAACGGTGCGAAAGCAACTATCGACGCTATTACCAAAGCAACAAAAAAATATGCGTCTGACAAAGCGCGTTACGACTCAAACAAACAAGCCACAGATACGTCTAAAGCTACTTATGACAAAGCCGTAGCGAGCCGTGACGCTCAAGTTAATGACGCTAAATCTAAAGGCGTTTCAGTTAAAGACGCAAGCGCAACAGCAACCTCTTACGATGAAGCTGCTAAGAAAGTTGCCGAAGAACAAAAAGCTAACGAAGCAACAACAGCTAAGTTTGAAAAAGACAAAGCGGAAGCTGAAGCTAACACGTCTAAAGAAGGTTACTTGTCTGAAACGGTTATCAAAAACCTCGTTATGGACTCAGAACCAACAGCTGTTGGTCAATTGATTTCGTCACCATCAAATAATCCTAAAGACGAAAACGCAATGTCAGCTTACTTCGTTGACCCAGCAACTATGATTTCGTCTAACGAATCGTACAGAAAAGGTGGTTCGTTTGCGGCTCTTGTAAACCTCGGAACTGGTCAATCAGCTACTGTTAAATACACAAACCTTCAAAACTCATACTACGATGGTAAAAAAATCGGCAGTCTTAATTTGACAGTTAAAGACGTCTCAAAACTCCAAGGTGTATCTCAAATCGGTTTCTACAATGATTTCACTAACGGTATTTGGTATAACAAATTCTCAGACGGTCCCGAATTGGTAGGTAATTCGAAAGCATACCAAATAACAATTGAAGCTTTCGATACAAATGGTAATAAAATTCAAATGGACGACATCGCGGCATCATTTGGCTCTCTTAACTCAGGAGACTTACAAGGTCGAAGTGGTGTTGGTATCGAAATGATTACCATCCCAAATGGTCACTTTGTGACCTACAATGGTTCGTCTGTTAAACCACAAGGGCGTAACGAATACGGATTGTCCGCTTATTCAGACACTAACAACGAATCTCACGTAGGAACAACACTCGATTGGGACAAAGACGGCGCTCCTCAAGAATACTACGGAGCTATTGGTGCTAAAATGAAAGCCGTTGACGGTAATATGCAATTCGTTGCATCAGCTGACAACCGTTCAGTTTGGTTGACTATCAACACACGCTTCAAAGCCGCAACAACACCGTTCGCTTCAATCACTAAAACAACTTACACAGTTGATACGCCAAACGCACCAGCGCCTAAGGCTACAGTTGACGCAACGCTCTACAACGTAGAGACGCCAAACAAGCCTGACGCGCCTAAAGCTGAAGTGACTTTGTTCGAAGCAGACAAACCAACAGAACCTAAAAAACCTAAAGCAGACGTAACACTTTACAATCCTAAGAAACCAGTAGCACCAACATCGTCAATCGACGCACATAGCTACGACGTGGCTCAAAAACCAACAATCACAAAAGCGGTTACGAGCCAAAATGGTACGGACGCTAACGGTAAGAAAGTCGCTAAAGGGTCAGTCGTTAAGTTCGACCTTGTCACTAATGTCGAAAAAGCCGGTCGCAAGCCAATCCAAAAAGGAACTTACGTTATCACTGACGCCCTTCCATCGGGTTACCAAGTAGACCTTGAAGCAACTAAAGCTGAAAAAGGCAACAGCGCTTACAACATTGTTAGCTTCGACCAAGCTAAGAACATCTTGAAAGTTGTTCTTAACGACAACGAAACAGACAAGTACAATGCGAACCTCAATAAAGATTACGATACGCCTAACTTCACAGTAGTCGGTCGCGTCCTTAATGACAACGCAACTTACAAGAACACTTACAACTTGTCTATCGGTAACAACTACAACGTGGTTTCCAACACCGTAACGGTTTACACTCCTGGCGGAGAAGACCCTAACGAACCAGACCCTAAAAACCCTAACAATCCACACGGCGGTTCTAACATTGAACCAACGAAGATCAACACCGACAAATACGGTAACGACATCAGTGGTAAACAACTTATGGCTGGTTCAGTAGCTAACTACGTTGGTAAGTTCGACCTTGACCAATTCAAAGGCACGGTTGAAAACTCAGGTCAACACGGCTTTATCGACCAATGGGAAAAAGACAAACTTAAGTTCAACCCAGCGGACGCTGTTATTACAACTTCTGCCAAAGTCGGTGAAGGTGAGAAAGTCAGCTCAGACCTCTTTGACGTAGTTACTATTGAAGATATCAACACTATCAAAGACCAAGCAACAAAAGACTTGCTCACACGCGCGGGTATCAAACTCGATGCTAAATACGCCCTCACGATTTGGAAAGCTAAAGACTCTAATGCCTTCTTTGAAAAATACGTGAAGACAGGGACTAACCTTTACTTCCACATGCCAATGACGCTTACGAAAGACGCTGTCGGAAGCGATGTCCATAACCGCGTAGACCAAATCAACTTTGATAACGGTTATGCTGGTAACGTCGTCGTTAACCATGTGCCTAAGGTAACGCCTGAAAAAGACGTTGTGGTTAAGGTCGGAGATACTGAAAACATCGACGGTCAAACTATTGCTCTTGGTCAAGTGTTTAACTACGAGCTTAAAGGCGGTAACGTTCCTGCTGAAGCTATCGCAGGTCTCTTCCAATACGGCTTCAAAGACAAACTTGACTTGGAACACGACCAATTCACAGGTAATGCCGTTGTTAAACTTGGTAATGACGTAACCCTCAAAGACGGTACAGTCGTTAAAGCGGATGACGCTAGCAAATACGGTAAGTCTGAGTTCAAAGACGGAGTTTGGAGTTTCGAATTTGACAAAGACTTCCTTGAAAACCTCTCGGGTAAAGAAGACTTCTCAGCTAAGGCTTACCTAGAAGTGAAACGCATTGCTTACGGTGACGTTTATAACGAATACACAAACACTATCAATGGTGTAGAATACCTCTCTAACAAAGTCGTTACTCACACACCAGAACCAACGCCTGAAAAACCTCAGACGCCTGAAAAACCAAAAGTACCTGAAACACCAGCACCTCAACCTCAAGCGCCTGCTACACCAGCAACACCTGAACGCAAAGTGCTTCCAAACACGGGTGACGCAGACAGCATCATCCCAACGGTTATTGGTTTTGCAACGCTCGCAGGTCTTTCAGCAGCTGCTATCGCAAAACGCTATAGCAAACGTGGTTAATCCCACAGAACATCATACGCATACTTACACCGAAAGGACACCGAAAGGTGTCCTTTTCATTGGACTATGTTCATAGCTAAAGCTCCGATAGGGGCTCTTTTTATTGGACATTGTTTACGGTCGAGGTTTCTATTGACGCTCTTTTTATTGGACTAAATCTACAGCTTTTATCGACCGAACTTTTCAATCAAAACGACGGTAAATCCTTGCCATAGACAACCGACTATGGTATACTAATAATGTAGTCGATAGACTACTGTGGTTATTTCTTATTTCATTGTTCTTTACTTCTAGTTAACGCTACTAGTTATACTATTTTCTAAACTTTCTAAAAAGAGAAGGAGGTCCAACTGGACCTTCTTTCTTTTTGTCCAAAAATCAACAAACAGGTTTTAACTTGCATTTACTTTTTGAAAATGATACTATGATTAGCGTACAACATGTTCGGAACTCCAAAAATACTTACCCGAACAGATAGAAAGGAAATTTATTTTCATGAATAAACGTATGGTGTTCAACAAAGATTACCTCAATGGTAAAACCAAAGGTCACGGTATCACGCGCAAAACCAAACTCGGTGTAGCGTCAGGTATCGCACTCGCTGGGGGACTCGCCGTTACAGGTAACGCAACAATGGTATCAGCTGATGAAGTAACAGCGACGCTCAAACCAGCAGATACAACGCCTGTTACGACAACAACAGCAGAAACCCCAACAACGGCTACTGCTCCTGCTTTGGAATATGCAAATGGTGCGTCTAACGCATCAACCGTCATCGCAGAAAACCCAAGCCCAGCAACTAACCTCGAAACCGCACAACCAGTTGCTACGACTGACAATGTGACGGCTGAAAAGACAGCAGGTCAAAACTCAGGTGAAATCCGCGTTGACGTTCAAAACAAAGAACATGACAAAGCTGTAGCCGACGCTAAGGCCGCAGGTATCAACGTTCAAGAACAACCTAAAGAAACAGCTCCTTCATTCGAAGACGCTCAAGGTAAACTCAACGCCGAAACAGCTAACATTAAAACAGCTACAGCTGACTTCAATGCCAAACAGGCAGATTACAACGCTAAACAAGCCGAGTACAAAGCTAAGAAAGCTGACTATGACGCTAAACAAGCAGACTTCATTACTAAAACCAAACAGTACGAAGAAGCTACCGCCATCAACAATCAGTTGAAACAAGCGGTTGACACGGCTAAAGCGACAGCTGACGAAATCAACAAAAAAGCTGGTAAGACGGTTCTTACTATCAATGAAACGACAAAACCAATGACAGCTGCTGAAGCTATCACAAGTGGTAAACAACAACTTGAATTGGCTAAGAAATCAGCAGACGACCTTAAAGCCGCTTACGCTACCTTCTCAGGTCAACGTAGCGAAGCTGAAGCTGCTAAAGCAGCTCTTGACAAGGTTATCGCTGAAGCTAAAGCGCAAGGTGCTAACATCACCGACAAAGGAACGATTAAAGTTTCAAACTACGCTGAAGCTAAAGCTAAATTGGAAGAACTTCTTGAAAAAGCACAAAAAGCGAAATCACAAACAGGCGGTAACGATGCTAAAGTTCAAGAATACAACAAACGTGTTCAAGCCGTTATCGACAAAAACGCTCACACAACGCTTCCTAACGACCCAAGCCACCCAGGGTTCACACCTTCAGGGTCTACTTCTCACATGTCAGCCATTGACGTCAATGGTTATACCTTCGTTTCTGAGGGTGACCTCAAAAACCCTACCATGTATATCATGCGTAAAGACGGTAAACCTATTGACAAATCTAAAGTCGTTAAAACCATTTCATGGGGTAACGTAGCTCCTGAAGGTCCTGGACTTTCAACGCCAACAGGTGCATGGGCTAACGCGTACAACACCAAAAACGCAACACAAGACTGGATGGGTAAACGTGGCGTATGGTATCGTATTCCTAAAGCAGCAACCATGCTTGATGGTTCAGTTCATGACCTCATGATGCTCGTTGACCTTGACCAACAAGGTCTTGCTGTTAACGACGACCAATTCCGTTTCTGGAACGCTGACGGCGCTATCAACAGCATGGACGGTTACGGTGGTGACCACTCGAAAGACGGTATCCGTGTACTCTTCCGTATCGATAGCGAAACCAACTCACAACAATACATCTGGCCTACAGTAATGTACGACTTTGACGGTGGACAATTCCTTGAAGTTGATACAGGTAACACAGCCGTTACTGCCGTTGGTGGTGGTATGCAAGCACACCGTGATGAAACCGCATCAAGCAACGTTGGTTCATTCCGAAGCCACGACGACCTTGGTCTTAACGGCCCTGGCGGATACGGTATCAACGTCGACAACAACGCCCTTAACGGACGTTCATCAAGTCCTGACGGTACCCTCCTTCTCGTTCAAGTAGACGCTCAGTACAATACGATCATCCGTAACAGCGGTAACAGTTACCCAACGCTTGTAGCGCGTGCGGACTTTGGTGCCGATAGCGCTATCGACCTTATGGTTCAACCTGAAGTCACTAAACCAACTGTTGAAACAGCTAACTACGTTGTTGATACGCCATCAGCAAACGTAACTGTTGTTTACGGTTCGGTTGAAAAACCAGTAGCTCCTGCTGCCCCTAAAGCACCTGTTGCACCTCATGCATCAGTGACAGCTCACAGCTACGAAGTGACTCAAAAACCAACCATTTCTAAAGAAGTGGTTAACAACGACAACGTTGATATCAACCGTCACAAAGTCGCTAAAAACTCTACAGTTAAATGGGTACTCACAACCAACGCTGAAAAAGCAGGACGTAAAGCTATCAAGAACGGTACTTACGTTATCACAGACGCCCTTCCATCAGGATACCAAGTCGACCTTGACGCTACAAAAGCCGAAAAAGGTAACGACGCTTACAACATCGTAAGCTTCGACAAAGACAAGAACATCTTGACGGTAGCTCTTACAGACGCCGAAACAGCGAAATACAACGCTAACCTCGATAAAGCATACGATACACCTAACTTCACCGTTGTTGGTCGTGTCCTTAATGATAACGCAACTTACAAGAACACTTACCGTCTTGACATCGGTAACCAATACCGCATCATGTCT
>ERZ773272.910-NODE-910-length-11470-cov-4.090407_pt1 | contig 11470 bp, 7 predicted proteins | sample MGYA00511891_ERZ773272 | MGnify/ENA primary metagenome ERZ773272 (study PRJEB29015, sample SAMEA2738150) | human oral metagenome | biome: human oral; feature: human-associated habitat; material: saliva | place: China | collected 2198 ...
GCAGGCAGTGGGAATGTAATCGATGATGAGGATGAGAAAAAAGAGCACCCCATCGTTTAGATAGGATGCTTGTCAACATTTGACAACTTTTTTCAGAGCAGGTGATAAAATTGGTTTGGACCTAAAAAAACGTTTTCGCTATATTAGAGAAGCCTTTTCCGGTGATGAATTGGTTGACGTCTTTGAATTAGATGAGACCGATATTGATAGATATCCTAATGGTTGGGATTCCTGGCTGGAACGATTAAAGACTGTTGTAGATTGGGATAAACATAACGCAACAAGTCTTCTTTACTTTGTTGTATCAGAAGAAGAGTATTTTGATGAACTAACCTCGAGAGGTTATAATGTTGACTTTGGTGAGAGGGTCCTTGAAATTTCAGGAACAAAAATTAGGGAAAATCCAGATAAATACTGGCGATATATTGCAAGTTCTTTTAGACGACATTTCACAAAAAAGGTATTGGTTATTGGCAGTGCGAGTAACGGAAAAACAACTCTCGCTATTGATTTGGGACGTTACTTCGATGCACCGGTAAATTTAGAATATAGTAGGGAATATCAAACCAAGTATAATGTTAAGGACGATGAAATTGATGCAAAGGATTTTTATTATCTATTACTTGAACAGTTGCAGGGGGCTGGTGACCTTATAGACTCCAGAGAAAACCGGGGTCTTGTTATTGCAGATACAAATTCTACTGTGACTAAAGCATATTATGATTTTTACTTAAAGGGCAAAGATCCAGCTCAAGACAAGGTTTTTGATGGTCTATTCTCATCTATAAACCAGAAGGAAGAGTGGGATTTGATTCTTTTTGTAACTCCAACCGGAAAATATGTTGATGATGGTTATCGTGACCAATCAATGGCTGATGACGACTCCAGAAAAAATTTTTCTGAATACCTGGACTCTCTTCGTAAGATATACCATCAGGATACCAACGTAGTTTACCTAGACGGAAATTACGAAGAAAATTACAAGAAAGCCAAGGCTGCAATTGATCAAGTCTATAATTTTGATCTGTAAAAATTTTAGAAAAAGGTAGTTTTTCTCTTGACATCTTTAAAGTAATAAGTTATACTATATATATACTTGATAGAAAGACAGCGTTTGAATCAAGTGTGAGTTGAAGTTTGATAAATTAATTCAGCGGTTTAAATTACAGATTTTGAAATAATGATTTTAATTACTTGACATCTTCTAAAAATATGTTATACTAGTTATATAGTCATTATTGACCTCTTGGGGGACTTATAACTTAACACATAATTTTATTGACTTTCTATGTCATTGATGGACTTAATGAACAATTAGTACATTACAATAATAGAATACAACGAGAACCAAGTTGTAACTTGTAGATGTACTATTGATATTCATCAAATGGAGGCAGGCTCTGTCTCTGAGGGTTTCCCCTCTTGATGCGTTAGGAGATTACCTCTGTCGTTACCCACCTTGTGTGGTTGCGGGAATGTAGCTGTTGACGAGCGTGAGAAAAGCCGATGGCAAATATATACTTATTTGTCATTAATAGACCCGGTTTTTCAGAGCAGTGGTGTCCCCTATCTTGGATGGTTACCCAAGTGGTTAAAGGGGCTGCATTGGAAATGCAGTAGGTCCGCAAGGACGCATAGGTTCGAATCCTATACCATCCGTTTTTCCTTTCTTAGCTCAACTGGATAGAGCACACGCCTTCTAAGCGTGCGGTTACAGGTTCGACTCCTGTAGGGAGGATTTTACCACTCTTAGCTCAGATGGCAGAGCAGCGGACTCTTAATCCGTGGGTCACTGGTTCGAGGCCAGTAGAGTGGATGTTTGCAAAACCTGGAACTTTTAAGGGGTGAGTTAACGCACTCTTTATAAGGGAAGGGTTGGTGGTCAACTCACAACCACCTAATTACGGTTGGTCGACACCTCAAAGGGTGGAGCTTGCTAAAGCTCTTTTTGGTATTGTTTGTGGTCGTTGCAAAGATCAACAATTGTAGTTTTGCGTTGAGGGTGAGATGGCTAACGGTGGCGTGCTAAGTTGACACGTCGTCTCACATCTCATTGTTATAAACCGGCACATCACGAAGGATTGATACTCACCGTGGTGGTCTGGAAGGATTCGTGGTAAGGCTTGTGATCCTATTCAAAAGTCTGACCCTGAGAGTAGGGAGCGAGTCCTCCATCGAGCAAACCGGGCATTTAACTATCGCAATGGGGCTACTTCGTGAACTTGGTTATCACTCGATGAGAGATAGTCGTGGTTCCAGACGGACGTGGCGTGGCGACCCCTGGTGAATAGAGGGGATGATGTTGGTTCCCGCTGACCGAAAGTAGAGAGATAGAGGCTGGGGCTTTCCTCTTCGATAGGAAGGCTATAAGAGGTACCCATTCCGGCTCGAACGCTCTCTGCTTTTGTTTTGCACAAAAAAGACCTGAATCTGTTAATGATCCAGGTCTTTTATTTTTTTCTTAAATAATTAAAGGGCAGCCAACGCTCTTTAACTGTTCAAGCTAAATTTTTCTTCTTTATTAAAATTAGAGATTGCATCCGTTACAATACTTGAAATTGTAACAGGCAGGGACGAAGTTCTTGTCCACTTTAAAGCTTAAGCTGGATCCCCGTCTGATAATGTTGTAGGCAGCGTTGATGTCAGCATCTACTGTGTTTGTTGCAGTTTTAAAGTAGTGATTCGTTCTTTTCCCAAGGAGATCACTGTTTAACTTGTCGAACGACTCGTTATCGAGAGATGAAATCAATGACGTCTGATACTCTTCTACAAGTTCGTAATCAATATTTTCCTTTTTGAGTCTACTTGTCAAAGATTCACTTATAAGTGACATCACGGTTTTTGAGTTTCCAGAAACATCCCCTAAGTAAACCTTTTTAACCCTTTTGATTTTTAATAATTTAATTGTAGACTTGGTTAGGTTACCAATAGAGGATTTTAAATTGCTTAGCTCGTCATTTTCAAGTTTCGTGATATTCCCACTGTTTAACAGTTTAGAAACAGATCTTAACTGTTTGAGTTTTTTCTGTAGGGGAGCGTTCGTCATCTTCACCGGAGTTGAAAAATCCGAGAATGCAATCGAGATCAAGTTTTCATCTGTAAAGGAAAAACCGAGGTCAATCCCAGCAAAGTCAATTTCTTCTACTTCTTTCTGTAGATTATCATCACAATTTTCTGGAACTAGTACCAGTTGTGGGACTGGAGCTTTAACAGTTACAGATTGTGTGATGCTTACCTTGCCTAGATGTTCGATCCTTGTAACATTGTGTTGTCCGGAACTTCCATCTTGAACCACGGTGGCTCGTTCAACAGACGAATCTTTCAACTCAATTACTGGAGCTGGAATTTCTGTCGTCTCTTGAGTAACCTTCGGTGTGAAACAGTACGACTCGATCATTCCGAGGATTGTTGAACGTTCCAAACCTTTTTCTGATAAAGAAACAATTTCTTTGTAAATTGAATTCAATTCCTTGAAATTCTCAAGTTCCTCACATTTGTTGGTGATTCTAGCGAGATTGATGTCTTGAACAATTTTTGTTACTTCAGTTGTAGTCATTTATTTCCTTCTTTCTACTGAAAAAATTTCAGCATTTTAATTTCTTAAATTATAACAGTCAAATTTTAGGCTAAAAAAAATAACAGAGCGTTGGCTGCCCTGTTATTTTTTTAGATTAGTTTCTACTTTCTGTATTTAATAAAGCGATTGTGTTTTCCTCTAATTGCTCAAGAAAATGTTTCAGACTGGTATCGAACGAATCGATCTCTGTGGTTTTTGCTGTTGAATTGAACGTGTCAAGTTCCTTAAGCATATCACGAATCAAGAGCAATCCAGAATTATTCTGTAACGCTACTTTGTTTTTAACAGATGGTAAATCATTTCTTTTTCCAAAAAGACCGTGCAAGATCATCACCTTGTTTTTTGCTCTAGTGTAACTATTGTAGTTCCAGCTAAAGTTTCGACATTCACAAATATCAAATACCAAAGTAAAGTTTTTATCAGGAATAATAGAATCCGGGATGTCAGACAATTTATCCGAAATATTTTGTGTGTAAACCTCTTCAAGCTTAAAGTTTAGCAGACTTTCATCAGAGACTGGTTGGTCGAATACAATCAATTTATTCTCAAAAATTAAATTTCTAGTTTTGATTATATCACCAGCATTGTCTTCAAAAGAATCCTCTAATTTTTTAATAATTGCTCTAACCTTATCGATAAAACTGACCGGACCAACTTTTTTTCTCTGCTTAGGTGAATGTGAATCAATAACTCCAGATTCAATATTATGTTTGATCACTGACAACAACGAACCGTACAGTTCTTGTTTTTCAGAGGTAAGTTTTTTATCTTTAAAGTCCAGAGTTAGATAACTTAAGTAATGAAATTCAATGTAAGGGTAGTACGTTTCAATATCTAGACTCTCAGATGCTTTTGAGATTATTTTCATTTTTTTTGTAACAGAAGCCATCAACTCCTGAACAACTTTTTTTCTATAGTTAGATACTATATTCCAGAAAGAGTCGTCTCGATAATCCTGAATCTGCTCAAATAAAGATAGAAATACATAAAATCTAAGTTCTGGAGTTCTAAAGACTCTATCAAAGTAATCTTTTTGTAAGGAATTATTATTAATACTAATACAGACAGATTCTAGAATATCTACTGCTGATGATAACTCCTGACGATACATTCTAAACATTGACTTAGAATAAGCTTCTGATGAGAAAGTATTTTGAACATCATCAGGTGCACTGAATCGTTCAAAAAATTTTCTAACTTCTATAGTAGTGAAAATCTGAGCCGGGAAAAGGTCGTAGAAGTTTTCTTGATCAGGATTATCTCTAAATTCCTCCCAGCATCCTATAATACCACGATCATTTATCAACGTCTCCAAGTAGATCTTCGTGGAAGTCAACATTGATTTAGACACTGCACTAGCTAGCTCTGAAGTGTTGGTCACTTTTAACTTTAATTGATCGTTATAGTAACCATATTTTAGATTTGAAATTACTTCATTGTAAAAATAATATGTTGAAAACAACGCATCACCGTTATCTGTACTACAGTTTTCGAATTCAAACAATGATATCGTTGCCCCCTTTGAGGGTACCTTAGATATCTTGTTTCTTTTTAAGTCAAAATACAATCCAGGATAAGATACATCTTTAACTAATTCCTCTACTTCTTTCTTTAGTCCAGGAAGATACTTAAAACCAAAAAGAATATCATTTGGATATCCGTCCTTGGCACCTTCCTCATTAAAAATGTAATACGGATTCAATTCAAGGGAGTTCATTTTGTTGATTCCTTTAATTAATAAATCCAAACGTTCCCTAGCAGGGTTAAGGATTTCTAGTACAATCTTAGTAAGCGATGCCTTAGTTGACTTAGACACCAACCCTTCCAAAGAACACCCTTGTTCTTCTTTAACTGTTTTAACCATTTATTTCCTTCTTTCTCTGCAACAATTGCAGTAATATTTTATTTTCTTAAATTATAAAAGAGCTTAACCCCTTCCTCCTTTAATAAATAAAGAAAGTAAAGTTAAACCCTTTTATTTTTTCTAGATGTGGTGCCGAGGTTGCAATTCAACACACTGGCAAGTTATCGCTAGATCTACGTCAACTCATCAACACCATCACGAGACGTTCCGCCACCTGAAGAGTCCGTTAGGAAGCTGTCCTGGATTGTACTAATCTCGAGAATTTGTGAAGAGTCATCAACTCCCCGTTGAACACTTGCTAAACCTTTACACCCGTTTCCAGATATAAAGGCTGAGTGAAATATCTGCCACAAACCAACGAAACATTGTGGTGGCATCTATTTATATATATTATACCACACTTTTCACTTTTTACAAAATAAAACGGACGATTATTTTTATCATCCGTTTTTATTTTTATTACCAGGCCTAGTAATTTTTGTACACCAAAACTGGAGTTTTGGGTGTGAGCTCGAAGTTAATGACTTTCTTTACGGTTTTTACTTCGAAAGATCTAAAGTCAAAATACTCGATAACTTGGTACTTAACTTCGAGGTCAGAATTTCGAATTTTGTTGATATACTCTGGATTAGAGTACGAATCAACATTTCTTTCTACTGTATCAGTCAAGTTGTAGATAACAACGTCACCGACACGTTTTGACAGATTGGAGATGCTTCCATTGTAAAGAATCTCTCCTTCAGTGGTAACCTCCATTTGATCACCTTTAAATCCAACCTCAAATGTTGGATGAGTTACACACTCAACGTGTGAACCTAACTGAACACTTTGTCCAGTCAAGAACAAACATTCTGCAACGAATACAGTCGAAGCAAAAAATGCTGTTAGAATTGTCAAGGTGATAACCTGACATTTCTTAAGTTTAGCCATTTTGTATCCTTGATACAAAACCGCTGACAGTGCCGCTGTAGCTAGAATTACAGCACTAAAAATTGTAACGAAATTAATCATTTGTTTCTCCTTCTTTTAAAAAAAACTACTTAGTTATCGCCTTCAACAAATTTTTTGTCAAGGTCGATCTGCTTATTCAGTTGACCAAAGAAATCATTTGATTTCTTGTGAATAACTAAAAAGACTAAAGTGAATAGAATAATTTTAAACATATTGTTCTCCTTCTTTTTCTGTTACAATAACAGAATTTATTTTTTCTTAATTATATAAAGTCGGTTTGCTATATTTTCAGAATAACTTTTTCAGAAATAAAAAAAAGAAACGTTAAATACGTTTCTTTTTATTTTATAGACCTAAGTCGTCGGGTTTGCTGAACTTACCAGATTGAGGAGTTACAGGAGGAGCTGTTTGAATCGTTGGAGATTTACGTTGCTCGATGTACTCTTTTCTGAAAGTTTGATAATCTTTTGCTTTGTAAGCATCTGTGATCAACTTCTTACGTTGTTCATCTGAGTAAGAATTATCTTTCTTAATCTTCTGAATATCTGCCTGACGTTGTTTGATCTCGTAGTTACGTTCACCAGTGACTGGTGTTTGAGGTGCGAAGGCTGCCATTCTTCCAGACTCAATGGAACGTTTGAATACCATTCCAGTTGTCTTATCCTTGCCGATAGCTCCGACACCGCCATCTCCTTCGATGGATTTTATAGCTGCCACAGCTTTTGGATCTTGCTCGTTAACGAAGGTATTAGGGTCTCTAACCATTGTTTGGTCAAAGGCAACCTGACCGTTATCGTAATGAACACTTTCCTTGCCGTTCTTATCCATCCAATCCATCAACTGAGTTGCATACTGACCACGAACGTCATCACCAGCAAAGTCTGCGAGTTCTTCACGAGAATAGCTCATCTGTCCTGGAGTGTTGCTCATAGAAGCTAATTCCTGAGCGGCGTTAGAGATAGATCTTTGTTCTTTTGTTGCATAATCAGCAGTATCGCTCCAACCTTCTCGGAAAGTAATAGAGTCTGTGTCATCTCTAACTTCAGAACTGAACATATCACTTCCGTTTATACCTTGACCGGAACCGGTAGCTACGTTGAATCCATCACTTGTGCCTTCACCGTAAACGGATTGTGCTGAAACGCTATCGAGATCCCAGTTTGCACCTTTCAATCCCATTGTGCGTCCCAACCAAGTAGAACCAAGTCTACCAGCAAAACTTTGAGTTGTACCTCCAGTAAAGGCAGATTCTAAGTTTTGAACGTTCGCCACCGTAGCAATTGCATCGTCAAAGTGTCCTGGAGTCATTGCTGACATACCAGCAGCTGTTACACCCAACAAAGTTCTAGCAGCGTACTTAGGATCCGTAAAGGTTCCTAGAGCACCACCAACACCACGACCGACATCTCTACCAAGTCGTTGCATTCTACCTTTGAGGTTAGCAGCTCTGACACGACCGTTGTTGTCAATCTTGTAGTTATCAAGATCGAGATTTGAGTCCATTCCTGCACCACGTACAGCAGTGGCAGAAACACTATTTTTGTCTCCGTAAACACCTTTATTGGTAGCACCCTCTAGGATTGTTCCAAAGGCTCCACCAATACCAAGTTTCTTAGCCTTTTCCTTGTCTCCAGCAACTGTTTCCCAACCGAGAGCATCTGCGTCAGATCCCTTTGTTGCAGGGATGATTGTTCCATCTTTGGCAACTTGTGCTTTATCTGGAAGACCAAGTTTCATCTTTCTGTACGCATCGACCTGGGCTTCTTTGTTAAGATCCTTGGTCATTATCTTGCTCTTGAGATCAGTTCCCGCACCATCTTTTGAGCCTTTTTCGTGTTTACCACGAAGAATTCGTTCGTCGTCTCGATTTCTTCCGCTCTTAATCGCTGCGGCAGATTTTGCACCTACTGCGGTTAATCCAGCAGCCGTAGCCCACTTAGCTCCGTTAATTGCTTTCTTGTGGAACTCTCTACCAGCTTCAGCGATACCAGCGATAGAACCATTTCTAACTCCGAAGAATCCCATCAATGCGTTAACAATCGGTTCTATTGATAAGAAACCGAGGATTGTTACGATCATTCCGTTACCAAATATTATTCTACCAACGTTTAAGGCGAAGGCGATACCGATAGCGTCGAAGGATTGTTGGAAGATAAGTGCGATAATATTCTTCATTAGGTTTCCAGTTCCGGAACCAAAGCTGAACAACTTACCGTCACCCTTGAGAGCATCTAGAGCAAAGACTATAGGAGATATTACGAAGTAGATACCAAAGGAAACTGCACGTGCAACGTATCTCCAGGTGAATTTAATGTTAATCGCAACCATCACGAAGGATACCAATACAGATGTAATCGTCGCAAAGCTGAACATATTAACGAAAAATGAGAACACACCACCAGCAGCACCACCGCCAACATCTGCTCCGTTCGATACCTGATTGCTCTTCATAAAGTGACTCAATTGTGCAGCGAATTGAACGATACCATTATTAAGATAAATTGCTCCAAGAACGATTGTGTTCAAGAATAACATCATTATAATAGCGTTCAAACATTGCCCGATAGTATCTTGAATAGAACGAACTTCGTTGATACTTAAATACTGTTGAGATGATTTACGGATTGCATTGATAACAGATAGAGATAGGATAATCATCGCAAATACGATAAAGGGTGCTTGTACTGCTAAGAAAATTTCGTAGGTGTTGTTCTTGAATAGGTTTCCCCATTCGCCAAAAACAAGTTCGTCGGCATTACGAACCCCTAAAGTACCAACTAGAGCACTTAATGCTGTGTACAGATAATTATCGACCTGTTCACCAACAACGGTGTTATTGTCATCCTTTTTCTCTTCGGACTTGTCGGATTGAGCTGTAGCGGACGTAGCTGCTATAGCAATATCAGCCCAAGTGATAGCGTAAACATCACTCCCCTTCTTACCACCGCTACTAACATCAGATCCTTCACCAACTCCAGACTGATATCCTTTTGGTACGGCGTAAGTATAAGCATCAGATTTTACAGAACCTTTTCTGTTAGGATAAATACTGATAAGTTTATCAGAAGCACTCTTCTTGCTCCAAATATTATCAGCTTTAATAACTTTTGAATCTACAGAATTTGATGTATCTATAGAGTAATCAACTTCGTTATAAGTCCAGGTTTTGCCGGTGTCAGGGAATTTACCCGCTACTGTAACGTACAACAGATTAAGAAATCCTTCAACAGAAAGGTCTGGGTTTCGTTTTCCTTTAGATGTTATTAACTGACCGTAGTTATCTTCTAAAGCTCTGTTAAGCTCAGATACTAACTTATCGTTAACACGACCTGCTGCTGTTGCAGCATTTTTAGAATCAATTCGAACAAACTCATTTGATGTGTTGTCGTCGTTTCGGTCAATACCTTCACCAACGTAACCACTCTTATCGAACTGTAGAACACGGTCACCAGCTGCCCAACCCGGGAAGGTAAGAACTAAGTTACCACCAGCACCATCAGATTTCTCGTATTCTTCAGTTAAATCTTTGAACTTGTCAACCGTATTTGTTGGTGAAAAGTACTTACCAGTTGTCAAATCCCCCAACTTGATCTGGTTGAGAGCTCCTTGAATGTTACCACTGTCAAGAAGTGAACCTGTAAATTTCCAGGAGGCATCCGAGAAACTAATTTTCTCTGCCATCCACTCAGGAGATTTTCGAACGTCCTGCCCGAACCAGGCATTACCAATCGGAGCGTAACTAACGTTGGACTGAATGCGGTGTCCAGATGCGTCAAGCTCCACTTGGAGATAAGCAGCACCGGCGTGATCGGAGTCTTTGGCTTGTACGACACCTGTTGGAATCGCAGATGCAAATATCAAACCTAGACCCGCTAGCACCGAAGCCTTTTTTAAAAGTTTCTTAAATTTCAATGTTAAATTTTTAGACCCTCCTGCAATTAATTCTTGTTAGAAAATACTTTCTTCTTTTACTATTATAGCCGAAATGGCACGAAATTATTAAAGTTATAGAACTTTATATAATTTTATAAAATAATTGTTGCACTTAATTTTGTGCTAGAAAGAAGGTTTCAAATGAAAACCATTGCTGATTTAATTGCAGAAGGAATCGTAGCTCCAGATAAAGCAGATACTTATCTACTTTGGTACGGAGCCGCTCTCAACGATGTAGTTAATTTTTCTTACACAAAGAAAAATGGTGAAAAACGCTACGCAAAGGGAACTCTCAATCCGAAACTTGTTTTGGATGCGATCTCTCCTGATGAACGAGAAGACATTCTCGAACAGTTTGATGTGAAAAACTTGAAGTTTGGAGAGGTGAATCTGTTTCCATCTCCAACCAGTCAACGACATCAGCACTACTTTGATGTCTCGGCTGGAGCTGTAAGACAGTTTGACCCCAACACTGTTGTTTTTCCAGACTAAAGAAAAAAGACCGGTTTATCTGGTCTTTTTTTTTATATCTAAGTTAGGTTTTGTGGACTAGTAACCACAACTCGTTTCTCGTTCTCGAACATTTGAGTTTGAACAACGTAAAGTCTGTTACCTTGTTTGATTAGCACACGACCTCGTTCGGTTTGGATGATGTTTTCAATTACACCATCGTCGAGATTGAAGGCTTTTCTTAGAGCTGGCATTTCAGACTCTTGGTGGTTCAGCAAGAACGTGGTGTAGGCGTTGGTGATCACGGCTTGTCCTTGTTGTGTTAAGTTGAAGTCATCTACACGTTGACTAGCAATACACAATCCGCCGTTACGTTTACGAATACGACGACTCATAGTTTCCAGGAAGGTTGACGTATATTCGTATCCGTTAATAGATGGAGACATCATCATCCAGGCTTCATCTACTAAGATTCGTTTTTTGATGTGTGGATTTTTCTTACCGAACTTTTCCCAAACCCAGTTAAGAAGAACGTACATTGACAGAGTTTTTAGGTCACTTGATTCGATACTACTGATATCGAAGGTGATTACCGGAACGTCCTGAAGATTTTTGAAAGATTTAGGTGTCTGAGTATCAAACATTCCACGAGTTTTATTATTTCTGTACGGTTGTAAGGAGTCAACCACATCTGA